>Ga0070734_10001007_pt1 | contig 46078 bp, 38 predicted proteins | sample Coa_R1_8_FD_66444 | JGI IMG/M metagenome (GOLD analysis project Ga0070734, IMG submission 66444) | Surface soil microbial communities from Centralia Pennsylvania, which are recovering from an underground coalmine fire - Coalmine... | ecosystem: Environmental > Terrestrial > Soil > Unclassified ...
ACCGACCACTTGCTCCGCCACCTACACGGTGAAGGAGCCACCGAAGAACCCGCCGACCATGTCTTGCTCGGCCAATCCTTCTTCGTTGCAAGCGGGTGGTTCTGTGACCGTCACTTGCACCTGCACCAGCCCTGACGGCGTGCCGGTCAATGTGAACAGCTGGACTGCCACCGGCGGTACCATCACCGGCAGCGGCAGCAGCGCAACCGAAAACACCGCAGGTGCAGCGCCCGGAGCGATAACCGTTGGCGCGACTTGTACCGATTCCCGTGGCCTCTCGGCACAAGCTTCGACCCAGATCAACATCGAAGCTCCGCCGCAACCGCCCGCGGAACTCGAACATCGCCTGTCTCTGCACAGCATCTACTTCGCCACCGCGAAGCCGACGCCGCAGAACCCGACTGGTGGCCTCGTCGCCAGCCAGGAAACCACGTTGACCAAGCTGGCTGAAGACTTCAAGACCTATCTTGGATTCAAGCCGGATGCTCACCTGACCCTGCAAGGTCACGCCGATAAGCGCGGAACGGAAGAGTTCAACAAAGCTCTCTCCGAACGCCGCGTCACTCGCGTAAAGAGCTTCCTCGTCGAGCACGGTATTCCTGCGGACTCCATCCAGACGCAGGCGCTGGGCAAAGACGACAACCTCACTCCGGAACAGGTGAAGGACATGGTTGACAACAACCCTGACCTCTCTCCTGAAGAGCGGGCCCGCATCATGAAGAACGAGAAAGTCATCGTTTGGGCCAGCAACCGCCGTGTGGACATCACGCTCAGCACCACCGGCCAAACCTCGGTCAAGCAGTTCCCCTTCAACGCAGCCGACTCACTCAGCTTGATCGGTGGCCGCGAATCGGAAATGAAGGCCAATGCCGCCAAGAAGCGCAAAGCCGCTCCGAAGGCAGCACCGAAACAGTAGTTCGCTCTAAGCGACTGCAAACAGGGAGTGCGGAAACGCACTCCCTGTTTTTTTGTAGGCGTGAGTTGGGGTTCGTCCCGCCCAATCCCACACATTGTCAGTCCGAAGGCTCGCGTTTTCGCCAGCGAGCCGAGGGCCTGCCCTGAGCGAAGTCGAATGGGACCTTGCGCGCGGCTTCACTATCTTTCACCACCTTGTCATTCCGAATCTGCTTTAGCGGTGAGGAATCTGCTTTTCGAAGAGCCTGGAATCCGTACACTCGTACATACACTTGTGTCCCATTTTGGGAAACGTACAGAAGGGCACTTTGCAGCCCCGTAGGGCTCTTGGATAAAAGAAGGCAGCCCGTCACTCGTCCCCGAGTGCGATCGTCGCTCTAAGGCCATCCCGCGCGAAAATAAACGCATGTTTGTGAGGGCTGCGAAACGCGCTGGCGTGCCCTGGAAAATCACCGTGGATGAAGAATCAACAACTTCCACGAATCGTCAACGACTTAGGAATGATTGCCGAGCTCCAAAATTCCACTTCTACTGTTGATGTGCCTTTAACAATGGCGGTATAGGATTTTGCGGTCTGGTCAGCACATTTATGGAGGAGGCCGTAGATGAAGATGAACATCGGTCGTGCCGTTGCACTTGTTTTTGTCTTTGCATATACAGTTTGTTGCAGCGCACAAAGTCCTCTTCCTTACCCTAAAGCGACCAGTGATCGGATAATTCATCAGAAAACAGCCATGCTGCCTTTGCCTGTAAATATGCCGTTTCAAGATCCTGATTTTGGATCGAAGATGGTGCGCGCTACGGATGAAACTACAAATTTCCGATTACCCGGCACGTACCTGATTACCGAGAGTAGCGGACAACTGAATGAATGGAGTGTCAACAGCGACAAATTCTACGTGTTGGGCTCCGGCGGACAAACGCTGGCGTTTAGCTTCGATCCAACGACTATGCTTATTGGAAGGCTGCCGAATGCTGGCCAAGGGAAAGCGTTGCTAGTCGCAGTTGAGTCGCCAACTTTTAGTTCGGTTGATCCAGATCTGATATATGGGACCACAGACATCTCGCTTCTTACGATATCCAGCTACCGATTCTCCACCGGGATACTCACGAATGTGATTGATACGACAAAATGCGGGACCCAGCCTCCGCTTGTTCGTGGCAGCGGAATTTATAGTGACTCACTCACAGTATCGGCGGATGACAACCGCTTTGTGATTGATGAGGGCGGTAGCGCAGTTGGCAAGGAACCTTTTGTGATTGTGTACGACAAAACTCTAGGTTGCCGCTGGTACAACACTCAGACCGGACAAATCGGCGGTCAGTGGGGACCATTGGGAAACTCCCCGATCCCTAGTTTTCTGGTTCAACACGCCTATATTTCGAAAAGCGGAAATTACGTAAGAATCATGACGTACAACGGCCTCTATATATGGGATTTAAGCACGCTTAATGTCACAAGTTGTTACGAGGAAGAATGCTATGGCTACGGAACGACGGGTTATAACACGCTGGTTAACGCTCCCGGAGTCCTCGATGGTTTTGAGATCGTGCAGCGGCCTTTATCCAATTTGAGTCAGATTACGGAATTGAACATGCCGCTGGTGCCCCACAATTGGGGACAGAATATACACTTCACCTGGTCGGACGTGAATGTGTCAGACAACTCGCCAGTCTGCGCGTCTTCATACATGTACGGCGACACGACAGGATCGATCACACTGCCATTCGAAGGAGAGATCTTCTGTGTGGAGACAGATGGTTTGGCATCTACGATTTGGCGGTTCGCGCACAATCGCGCCACGAGCATAGAAGACGAGGATGAAGGCTACTATTATTTCAATTCAGAACCGTTGGGCAATGTTTCTCCTGACGGAAGATTCTTTATGTTTACATCTAATTGGGACGCCCAGCTCGGAAATCAAAGTGACGGCACCCCGCGTTCAGACGTTTGGATTGTGAATCTCAATCGGCAGGGACCCGCGCTTCATTAGTCTGGATTTCATCCTTCACATCCGGCGATTTATACTGCCGAGGACGTTCGCGTTGAGGGCGTTGTCTCCCACGCTTCGAAAATCGCGAAGGGTGGGGCACTCTCAGTCGAGAAGATGCATGCGAACAGGGGCTCGGGTGGGCCAGCCCCCAGGTTAGCCAAAGTACGGCGAACCTGGGGCACCAAGCATCATGATCAAGATTAAGACCGCACTCGACTACCCTTTCAAATCCGCATAAACTTCTGCCATGCTCTTTCGCCGCCTACTCCTCGCCATCGCGTTTATGACTGCATTGGCCCAATCGCAAAATCCGCCTGCCAGGCCTGCCCACGCGCAAGTTCACACACTGAAAGTGACCATTCTTTCCACCATGCTTGCCGATCCGGGCATCGGGGAGTGGGGATTCTCCGCCCTCGTCGAAGCCGACGGCCATCGCGTGCTCGTGGATACGGGCTATCGTCCTGACACCGTTTTGCAAAACGCAAAAGAGCTGGGCATTGATCTTTCGACCGTGCAGGACGTGATTCTCACGCACAATCACGACGACCACGTGGGCGGGTTGATGACCCTCCGCCGTGAGTTGATGAAGCAAAATCCGGCGGCTTTGTCGCGCGCGCATGTCGCGACCGGAATTTTCTACAGCCGTCCCAGCGCCAAAGGTGGCGAAGACAATGCGATGATCGCCATCAAGAAAGAATACGAAGCCACGGGCGGTAAATTTATTGTGCACGATCACGCCGAAGAGATTTTTCCCGGCGCATGGCTCACCGGTCCGGTGCCTCGCGTCTATCCTGAGCACAACTGGAGCGACGCGGGCAAAGTGCAAACTCCGGCTGGTTTGGTCGAAGACAACATCCCGGAAGATCAGTCGCTGGTCATCAACACACCACAGGGGTTGGTTCTGATTTCAGGTTGCGGACACGCCGGCGTCATCAATACGCTGACTATGGCCGAGGGCGAATTTCCCAATGAGCCGGTCTATGCCATTCTCGGCGGATTTCATCTCTTTCCCGCGACCGATGCGCAAGTGGATTGGACCGCCGACAAGCTCAAAGGCTTCGGGACTTCCTACCTGCTGGGCGCGCACTGCACCGGGATTGACAGCGTCTATCGTATCCGCGAGCGCATGGGCTGGCCGCGCGGCTCCGCTGTCGTGGGAGCAATCGGCGCGACGTTCGTCTTGGGCGAAGGCATTCATCCGGGCGCGCTGGCGCATTGAATCTCTCGGCGCAGAGATAGAAACTTGTAAGACTAGCGCACTTCGATGGACACCAAATCGCCGTCGGATTTGCCGCCGGGTTTGTAATTCGCAGAGATCGCGCGGTTGGTCCAGGAGCAGGAAAGGCCATCGGCACCGACAACGACCAGAGATTTGTAATCCTCGGTGCGGAGAACCATTTTCTTGGCGCCGGTGCTCACAGTCAGCAGGGCGATCGGGGCGTGGCTGCAATCCACGCTGAGCAATTTGCCTTTGGCGTATTGAATGGGGCGCTTATCGGGCGGAGCGGGAACGGCTTCGGCGGCGCTCACTTGAACTTCCGAGTCGCTGTCAGAACCGGCAGTTTCGAGCTTAGTTTCCGAAGGAGTTGCTGGCGAAAGTTCTGGCGCGCCCGGAGCGGGGCCGGCAGTTCCGGTTTCTGGAACGCGGCCGTACTTTTTCAGCATCGGCAAATCATCCACCTTTTTCTGCGCGGCGGCGGCGATTTCAGTGTCAGGGCTTTGCGTAAGTCTTTCCAGCATCGCGGTCGCGGCGTCCCACTTTTTACCCGAGATGTAGATGTTCACCATGTTGAGTTGATAGCGCTCGACGCGTGGGCCGAGTTGAATGGCTGCATGCATGGATTCCATGGCGGCATTGACGCCGCCGCCTTCGAGACGGGCGAGGCCGAGGAGATTGTAGGCTTCGGCGAATTCCGGGTCCCAGTCGAGGACGACGCGGAGGTCTTGCATCATGTTAGGCAGTCCGCGGATGGGCAGTTTGCCTTTGTCGCTGCGCTGATATCTCAGTGAGGAAAGGTAATAGCGCACCCAGGGATCGTGCTGATCAAGCTTGAAAGCGAGATCGAGTTGCGCGGCCGCATCGTCGAACTTGTGCTGCTGCATGTCATCCCAGGCGAGGGCGCGATGGGCGATGGCGTTGTCGGTTTTGGGATCGTTGATGATGGTCTGAATTTCTGAGAGGGCGAAGGGCTGGCGGCCGGGGACGCGCAAGGCCATTTCTGCGATGGCAGCCTGGGAATCGCCGGGTTTGACGTCTAATGCACTGGCCCCAATGACTTCACTGTCGGTTACTGTGCTGGTAGCGGCTGTGTTTGCGGTGAGTTTGGGAGTGAGCGCCTGAAAATAATCTTTGATGGCTTGCCCGAATTGGTCGGCGCTCATGCCATAAGCCTGTTGGATCGCTTGTTCTATGGGCGTCTTCTGCATTTTCACCAAGCCAAAGTAGCTGCCGGTTTCGGAGAGCTTGTCTTTGTTGATGAGGTAATGCATGGTGATCCAGGCTTGGGCGCGGAAGAGATCGGTGGGCGCGGTTTGATAGGAAAACAAATCTTTCGAGCTGAGCCAATTTTCTTTGGAAAGCAACGCGGTGAATCTGCCGCCGGAGGGATCGTTGCCTACTTCGAGTTTGTGATCCCCGGGTCGGAAGCTGGCGAAATATTGCGTGAAGCCTTCGTCGAACCAGGGCTGCGCCGGCGGATAATTTCCGTTTAGGAGCATCATGCCGAAAGATTTGGCTACGGCGCGCCAGCTTTCTTCACGTGATAAATCGAGGACGGCGAAGTTGCGATCGCCGTCGGAGAGAAAAAATCCCGGAGCGGATTCGCTAGCGGGGGCGACGCGAGCGTATTCGTCATTGGTCTTGAAGGCGATGATTTCGAGCGGCGCAGGACGGTGCACGGTGTCGCGGCTAAGCAGGTCGCCGAACTCTGTGCTCATCTGCTCGAAGGCGACAATCACAGGGCGGGCCTTAGACGGATCGGTATCAGTGAGGACAGAGAAGTGGCTGGAGTTGACGCGAATCCATTTGGGAGCGCTGTCACGGGCCGATCCGCTTAGCGCGATAAAAAGGAGCAGCAACAGAGAAGTGATTTGCAGCGGCTTGCCGGCAGCGGCCATGAGAAGTTTGATGCTACCACGACGGGGATTAGCGTTAAGTAAGTCTATTCCACGACGATTTTGCTGCTTGTGCGACAACTCCATCTTCGTCCTTTTCCAATTTTTTTAGCAGGGGAAGAAAACTGGCATCGCCACTATTTCCCATGGCGATGATGGCATTGCGGCGCAGGCCGGAGCGCTTGGTCCGCTTAATCGGCGAGCCGCGAAATTTCTCGCGGAATTCTTCTTCACTGATCTCGGCGAGCCACGCGAGCGCTGGGTTCACAAGGCCTTCGCGGGGCTGAAATTCTTCGGCGGCGGTTACGGGAGCTTTCCGGTTCCAAGGGCAAACGTCCTGGCAAATATCGCAGCCATAGACGTGGCGGCCGATTCCGGCTCGCATCTCCTCAGGAATTTCACCGCGTTTTTCAATCGTAATGTAGGAGATGCATTTGTTGGAGTCAAGTTGATAGGGAGCGATGAGCGCATCGGTTGGGCAGGCGTCAATGCAGCGGGTGCAACTTCCGCAGCGGTCGGGAGCGGGCAAATCAGGCGTAAGTTCGAGTGAAGTGAGAATCACGCCAAGAAATAGCCATGAACCGATTTGCTGGTTGATAAGACAAGTGTTCTTGCCGATCCAGCCGACGCCAGCGTATTTGGCATAGACGCGCTCGACGAGCGGGCCGGTGTCCACGTAGCAGCGGGTGGTGAGATTCGTGTCGGGGGCAATTTCGCGGAGTTTGGTTTCGGCTTGGCGCAGCTTGCGCATGACCGCATCGTGATAATCTTCGCGGCTCCAGGCGTAGCGGGAGATCCATCCGCATTGCGGATCGCGGACTTCGGTCGAATAGGGCTGCGCGGTGTTGTAGTTGATGGCGCAGACGATTACACTGCAAGCCCAGGGAAAAGTGGTTTCCGGCGAGGCGCGTTTTAAATCGCCATTTTCGCCGCGGGTTTCGAGGTATTTCATTTCCCCGGCGTGGCCGGCGGCGACCCAGGCGGAGAAGTGATCCAGTTCGGGGTGGGCGCGAAGCGGGGCGATGCCACAAAGCTCGAAGCCCGCGTTGTGGGCGGCATGTTTGATGTTCGCGGCGAGTTGAGCGGAGAGAGGCAACTAACGCATTATCGCAAAACAGTAAAGCTTAGAACTTTGCGACAGTCTTGCCGTTGAACTTTGTCACCCAGATATTCGCCCCATCAAACGCTATGCCGGCAGCGCCTGATGCGTAGCCTCCCCCAATGATTACCCCATCGGTAAGCCTCAGTTGAAGTACCTGTGGGGCAGCGGTCACCCAGATGCTGGCTCCATCAAAAGCAAGCGCGAAGGCGGAACCGTCCGTGTTAAATGTCCCCAGTATCGTCCCATCGCTAGCGCGAATCTTGGTTACGTTGCCGCTGCTTGAATTCGCGACCCACATGTTTGCTCCATCGAATGCTATCCCTAGTGGTTGACTTCCTACGTTGTAAATACCCACCACGGTGCCGTCGAGCTTCATTTTGGTTACAGTTGTCGTGTTCGTTGCCCACATATATTTACCATCGAAGGCCAGACCGGCGGCGTCCCCATTGATTGGGAAAGTAGCCAAGGTTGCCCCCGTCTTGGCGAGCAGCTTAGTCATCGTGCTGTCGCCACCATTTGCGACCCATATGTTCGTTCCGTCGAAGGCCAACGCCCACGGCCCTTTGCCAACGGCGTATGTTCCGAGGGCGGTTCCGTCGCTTGCGCGTAGTTTTGTAACCGTGTTGCTTAGCAAGTTAGCCACCCACATGTTTGCACCGTCGTAAACGAGTGCATAGGGTTCCGAACCTACGCGGAATGTGCCCAGGTTGGTTCCATCGTTTGCCTGAATCTTGGTGACCGTGCCATCGCCGTAATTGGCCGTCCAGATATTCGCGCCGTCGAGGGCAATTCCATACGGCACACTGCCCACCGGGAAATCGGTGCTTTGGTTGGTGTACCACTTCAGCAGCGCAACTTTGTTGGGGTTGATGTAGGGAGGGTTGTTGGCCGGGCTTTGCTGCGCCGAAAGAACAGACGAGAGTATAAGCACAGTCAGAGCGATCACAGAGAACTTCATCGGATTTACCTCCACAGCCGGGGAGCTACGAGCGGTGCAATCGTTTGCACATGAGGGATATGGCAAACAATTACCTGTGGTAGTATTCGAGCAGCCCCGCCTTGTGTCAAGCATTTCCGGCTCTTGCCATCGCCTGCCTCCGGGGACTAGCATTTGAGTTCAGAGTCACGCAAGTTCCCCCTGCGCGTTCTCCAAATCTGTTCCTCAAAGGAGAATCCCATGGCAAATCAAACGTCAACCGTTCAAATTTCTGTCATCAACGCCAGCACCGTGATTCAAGATGCGGACGTTCCAGCCGTAGTGAGCGCTTTACAGCAGCAAGTCAGCAACGATTTTGGGCCGGTATGGGGAGTGGATGCGAAGCTCACATTTGTTCCGACCGGAAGCCAGCCCGCGCCGGGAACATGGTGGCTGAGCATTCTCGATGATGCCGACCAGGCGGGAGCGCTTGGTTATCACGACCTCACACCCGATGGACTGCCCATTGGAAAAGTTTTTGCCGCCACGGATTTGAAATATGGAAACTCGTGGTCGGTCACCGCGAGCCACGAATTGCTGGAAATGCTGGCCGACCCGAACATCAATCTGACCGTTCTTGTGCAAACGGACAATCAAAATGCGGGAACGCTTTACGCATATGAAGTCTGTGATGCCTGCGAAGACGATAGCTTCGGCTACAACATCGGCAACGTGCTGGTATCGGACTTCGTTTATCCGTCGTGGTTTGAATCGTTCCGCGCGGAAGGTTCCACGCAATTCGACCAGATGAAAAACATTGATAAGCCTTTGCAACTGATTAAAGGTGGCTATGTCGGCGTATTCAACATCAGCGGGGGAAGCGGCTGGACGCAGCTTACCGCCGAGAAGAAACCGACGGATACGAAATATCGGGGCAATGTTGGCAGCCGGCGAGAGCGGAGGGCAACGCCGCGCATGCAGTGGGTGCACAGCCGTCCGCATAAGGAGATGGTGGAACGGGCCCGCGAGTATAAGAAGCGGATTCAGACGATTACGAAAGACCGCAAGCTTGCCGCATAAGTCGTTGGCCGGAAATGGAAAAGCCCCGCATGCGCGGGGCTTTTTTGTGAACTTGAGCGTGACTAGATGCCGAGCTTCTTGACCTGATCGTTGTAGTACTTGCGGTAGAGGATGTCCCACTCCTGGCTGCCTTCGAGAATGGTTTTCTTCTGGTTCTCAATCATTTGCCGAGCGGCCTGGTCGATCTTTTCCTCCTGATTGAGAAGGTCTTCGAGAATTTTGCGGGCTTCCAGGCGGATGGTATTACGATCTTCCACGAAATCCACTTCGCTCATGTCCGCGAGCGCGTCGGTAAGGACGTGGGCGACTTTGTTCACTTTGTCCCGGCTGACTCTCACAGGACCGCCTTATATTTGCGGGTCAGTTCGCTTTTTACTTTGCGGAACATTTCTTGATAATTTGCGCCGGATTTGCGCATTTCTTCAGAATAGGCTTCGAGAATCACGCGGACTTCGTCGTTGATGCGGTCTTCCAGGGAGAATTCTTCGAGAATGGCCGCGTGGACTTTTTCCGTGACCACCGGCACCGACTTGGTCTCGATCATCTCAGCGGCAATTAGTTTTTTGGTGACTTCGCGGGCCAAATAGCCCACATATTCTTTGGAAAGCAGCATGATTCAGTCTGGGTTCCTGCGCGAAATTATTAGTCTAACACATGCTCTGCGAGCTTCGGGCGGAGCATCTCATCGTAGATGTGGCCTGGGATGAGGCATAGAATGGTGGCATCATTTTGATATGACACTTTTCTCTGATGATTTGACCAACTTGCGCGATGACATGGTTGCCTTTATCGAAGGGCATGGCATGAAGCGTTTTCCGGGTACAGTGGAGTACGAATTTGTGCCCAGCGTGCTATGGAAATCCGACAAGAACCCTGACAGCTGGAAAGATTTTGTGGAGCTGGCGAAGGCCTCCGGCGCGCCCTTTTTGACCATGGAAGCCACGAGATTGCAGCGCGAGGAAATTGATGATCTCATCGAGCGCTTATCGAGTTCCGAGTTTGGCGGATCGGAAGAAATTGATGTGGATGAAGCACGCTGGTTGCGCACTTACATCGGCAAAACGGGATTCGTGCAGCTCGGTTTTGCGCATCAGGGCATCATGATGATTTTCGAAGCGACTACGGAGTGGTATATGCGCTATCAGCATCTCGTCGAGGCGTTCGAAGAAATGGGCATTCCCATTGATATGGATATAGACGAGCCCGGGCCCGACGGCGAAGTGTAGGTTTACTGCTATCCTCAATTTTTATTCCATACATGAAATGGCTGCTCAAGAACGCGGATGAAGAGAGGGTGCGTGCGCTCACCAGTGCGCTCGGCGGAGTTACGCCGCCAATCAAAGATCCGGCACAGAAGGCTACGCTGGCGCGCTTACTGGTGATGCGAGGGATCGAAGATGGTGAATCGGCGCAGAAATTTCTATCACCATCACTTTCACATCTTTACTCGCCTTATCTGCTCACTGGAATGAAAGCGGCGGTCGAGCGCATTGATGCAGCCATCGAGCGCAAAGAAACAGTTTTAATTTACGGCGACTATGACGTGGATGGCACCACAGCCATCGTCATTTTGAAAACTGCAATTGAGTTGTGCGGCGGCGTTGCGGATTTTCATGTGCCTCACCGTATCAAAGAAGGCTACGACCTGCGCGGCGACAGAATTGAACAAGCTGCGGCGGAGGGAATTCGCCTTGTAGTCAGCGTGGATACGGGCATTCGCGCTTTTACCGCAGCAGAAACTGCGCATCGTCTCGGCGTAGACCTTATCGTTACGGACCATCATTTGCCGGGGCCTCATGGAATGCCGAGAGCGCTGGCAGTATTGAATCCCAACCAACCGGAGTGCGAGTATCCTTGCAAAACTTTGTGCGGCGCGGGCGTGGCTTTCAAATTGGCGCAGGCGCTGATGGAACGGCGGATTCCGGATAAAGACCAGTCGAGATTACTCGCGTCATTCCTGAAAATTGTGGCCATCGCGACCGTGGCTGACGCGGTTCCTCTTACCGGAGAAAATCGCGTCTTCGCCAAACTCGGTTTGGATGCGCTGCAAAAGGCGGTCAATCCTGGATTAAAAGCTTTGCTGGAAGTTTCGCAGCTTGGAGGGAGGCCGCTGACTTCGGGAGAAGTTGCGTTTCGCATTGCACCCCGCATTAACGCTGCTGGCCGCATGGATGTTGCCCGCGATGTAATTGATCTTTTCAGCACGAAAGATGCACAGCAAGCCCAGGACATTGCCAACAAACTCGACCAGTTGAATGGCGCGCGGCAAAAAGAGGAGCGAGAAATTCTGGAGTCGATCAAAGCGCGGGTGGAAGAAGAGCCCGCGTTACGAGATGCGTATTGCGTTGTCATTGACGGTGATGGCTGGCATCGCGGAGTGATTGGCATCACAGCGACGCGCGTGGTCGAACTATTTGGGCGTCCCGCGTTGGTAATTTCGCGGAATGGCGAAGAAGCACACGGATCGGGGCGATCAATTTCTGCGTTTCATCTGCTCAATGCGCTGGAGTCGTGCGCGAGCCTGTTTACGCGTTTTGGCGGGCACGCTCATGCGGCTGGATTTTCCATGCCCTCGGATAAAATTCCGGCCTTGCGTGAGCATCTGGATGTCTATGCGCGAGAACGGCTTACGCTTACTGACTTCGAGCCGATTTTGCACTTTGACGCTGAGTTGCCGCTGGAGCAAGTTACTCCCGGGCTGTTCCACCTGCTGGAACGTTTGCAACCCTTTGGTGTGGGCAATCCTGAACCGGTTTTCGCGGCATCGGGTGTTCGATTGATGGCGGTTCCGCGCGTGCTGAAGGAAAAACATGTGAAGCTGAAACTGGGCAGTGGAAAAAATGGTGTTGTTCATTCCGCTCTCGGCTGGCGGATGGCCGAGCGCTTTCACGAAGCTGGATTGCTTCCCGGCGATACTCTCGACATCGCCTTCACGCTTGACCACAACGACCACCCTGACTTCGGCGGGCTGGAGTTGACCTTGCGCGATTTCAAGAAGTCATAGCGAACTTAGATAGACGAAGTCTAACTGCGTAGTTGCGCTGCCCAGGTGAGGACACCTGCCCCTACGCTCAAGTAAACTTGCCCTAGATGGCTCTATCAATCTCCCGTCTGCGCCGCTGGATTGTGGCGGCTGCGGCTGCGCTGCTTATGCTGGTGGCCGGCACTTACTTCTATGCCCGGCACAAAGTGCAGAACGCGCTCAAGCAGGTTCCGGGAAAAATCGGCCTGGAAATTCAACAGACGGCACAGGGCTTCAGCATTTCCAAGTCCGAGCAGGGCCGGACGCTGTTCAAAATGGAAGCGAGCAAAGCAGTTCAGTTCAAAGACGGCGGGCGGACTGAATTGCACGATGTCCGGATAACTGTCTATGGCCGCGACTCTAGCCGCTTTGATCAGCTTTACGGCAGCGATTTTGAGTATGATCCGCACTCCGGAGATGCGGTTGCGCAGGGCGAAGTACAGATTGATCTCAACGCGAATCCCACAGGAACGACCCAACCCGATCAGGCTGCGCCCGGGCAGTTGAAAAATGCCATTCATCTGAAAACCAGCGGGCTGATTTTTAATCAGAAAACCGGCAACGCCTATACGAAAAAATTGATCGAATTTCAGTTGCCGCAAGGCTCGGGATCGGCGCAGGGATTCACATACACGGCCAAAGACAATGCATTGACGCTGGATTCCCAGGTGCGAATACTCATCGCGGGGGTCAATCAGGCGACGATTACAGCATCGCGGGGAAGCATCCGAAAAGACTCGCGGACGATTGTGCTGGACGCGCCCAGCGTGCAGAGCGCGAACCGCAGGCTGACAGCTGAGAAAGCCTCGATTTTCTTGCGCGACGACAACACTGTCGAACGCCTTTATGCCGAAGGTGCAGTCAACCTTGAACGACAAAGTGGACCAGGTGTGGACCATTTGCGCGCTGCCCAGATGAATTTACTTACCGACGGTTCTGGAGATCAGTTGCGGGTCGCCGAGTTCAATGGCGACGTTGAATTTGACAGCAAGGGCTCCCAGGCGGTTCGAGGTCGCGCGGGAAGGCTGGTGGTCAACTTTGGGGCGCACAATCAAGCCGCCAAGGTACACGCGGAACAAGATGTACAGATTGAGCAGTTGGCGTCCGCCATGCCATCGAGTGCAAGCGCACAAAGCGCGAATCGGAATAACGACACTTTGCTCACCACCTCTGCGCTGGACGCGACTTTGGCAGATGGCAACCGCATGGAACGCGCGGATACGTTGGGTCCCGCGCAAATTACGATTCACCCGGCATCAGCGGTAAAAGAAGAGCAAACGCTGGTTACCGCCGACAAATTTGTCGCGGGGTTTGATAATACCGGCCAGCTGATTTCTCTACACGGCGCACCCAATGCGCACATCACGAACCAAAACGGCGGACAACCCTCCCAGGTGAGCACCAGCGAAATGGTGGACGCGGTCTTTGCCCATGCCGGATTGGATTCAATCACGCAGGCGGGAAATGTAGTTTTCTCCGACGGAACGCGCAAGGCTTTTGCGCAATCAGCCCGCTACTCCACCAATGCACAAGTGATCACGCTGAATGGTGCGCCGCGAATCACCGACATCGGTATGTCCACGACAGCGCATATTGTACGTTTCAACCGGGCTACCCGGGATGCCTTCGCCGAAGGCGACGTGAAAACGACATACAATGACTTGAAGTCGCAGCCGAATGGCGCACTGCTTTCTTCTTCCAGCCCGATTCATGTGACTGCGCAAACGATGACGGCGCATCAGTCGTCATCCACCGCCCTCTATTCCGGAGACGTGCGTCTCTGGCAGGACGCCAATGTAGTGGAAGCGCCGGCGATCGAGTTCAACCGCGATCAGAGATCAGTTAACGCGCAGAGCACGAAGTCGCAGCTGGTTTCGACGGTTTTATTCCAGTCAGGAACCAACGGGAAGGTTATGCCTGTAGCAATTACCTCCGGTCAATTGCGCTACGTAGATGCCGATAGAAAAGCGCAATTTCTTGGCGGTGTAACGGCGACCGCGGATGATATGACCCTGGCTTCGCACCAGATGGATATTTTGCTGGAAGCGCGAGGGCCAGACTCTGCATCGCCGCAGGCGCTCACTGGTAAGATCAATCGAATCATAGCGGAAGGGGAGGTCGTAATCACTCAACCAAAACGCAAAGCCACGGGAGATCAGCTGGTTTATACCGTCGCCGACGACGCGTTTGAGCTGACCGGCGGGCCTCCTTGCATTTTTGATGCCGAACACGGTCAAGTTACCGGCGTTTCGTTGACTTTGTATAGGCACGATGATAGGGTGCTGGTAAAGGGAAACTCTGCGACACCGGCCGTCACCGAGACGCGAGTGGCACGATAAATGCCTACACTGGCCACTGACGAAATTGGCAAATCCTACCGTAGTCGCCGCGTTGTAAATGGCATCAGTTTGCGGGTGGAGAGAGGCGAAGTGGTTGGCCTCTTGGGTCCCAACGGGGCTGGTAAGACCACCACTTTTTATACGATTGTCGGCTTGATCCCCCCAGACAGCGGACGCATTTTGCTGGACGGTGAAGACATCACCGGGGTGCCCATGTATTTGCGGGCGCGGCAGTACGGTATCAGCTATCTGCCGCAGGAAGCCTCAGTGTTTCGCAAGCTGACGGTGGAAGAGAACATTTTGGCGGTGTTGGAAGCACAGCCCATCTCCTGGCATGAACGCCGGGAGAAGATGGAGAAGTTGATTGATGAGCTGGGATTGGAGCATATCCGCTTGAATCGCGGATACACGCTTTCCGGCGGTGAGCGGCGCAGGGTGGAGATCGGGCGCGCTTTGGCCATCAATCCGGCGTTTATTTTGCTGGATGAGCCGTTTTCCGGCATTGACCCGATTGCAGTGCTGGATTTGCAGAAGATCATCAGCGATTTGAAAGCCAGCGGAATTGGCGTGCTGATTACGGACCACAACGTACGGGAGACTTTGGCGGTCACGGATCGCGCCTACATCATTGATGAAGGGCGGATTTTGGCTTCCGGCAATCCCAGCCAGCTGGCGGGAGATGCGCAGGTCCGAAAAGTGTATTTGGGCGAGAGTTTTTCGCTGGTTTAACGTGATTTGGCGGATTTTCCGGGGAACCGGAAGTCTTAACACTTTGATTACTTTGCTGTAACAGAGTTTCGGGAGAATCTGGTTCGAATGGTGCTATTGCAACCCAGGCTGCATTTGAAGGTTTCACAGAGGCAGATACTGACCCCTGGACTCGTCCAGATGGTCAGCGTTCTGGCCCTGAACAAGCTTGAATTGCGCGACATGATTACCGCCGAAATGGTGGAAAACCCTGTCCTTGAGGAACTGGAAGACTCGATTCCATTGATTGACGATGTTGGCCGGCAGGAAGAAGAGCGTGACCGTCCGGCTCCCGAAGAAAACACCGTTGCCGCCGTTGAAAACAAAGATCCCTTTGAAGAAATTGATTTTGGCTCGTTCTTTCAGGAATATCTCGACCCCGGCTACCGCAGCCCGGGTGAGATGGAAGACATCGAGCGGCCTTCGTTTGAAAATTTTCTGAGCAAGCCCGGCAATCTTGCCGACCATCTCATCTGGCAACTTGGTTCGATTTCCACTCGGCCGGAAGTTCGCGAAGCAGCGGAAGTCGTCATCGGCAACCTTAGCGAAGACGGATATCTCATCGCCAGTGACGAAGAATTGATGGGGTCGGCCCCGCCAGCTCCTCCGGAGGCCGATGCCGCCGTCGCGGAAAATGTAGTTAAACAAGCCGCGGCTTTGGGGCTCGACGCGTCACTGGAACTTGCCGGCACGGATGATGAAGAACTTGCCAATGGTTCGCCAGATTTCGTTTCCTTAAGCACACTGGCCCCGAATTATGACGCTCGTGCCAACGAAGTCCATGCGCCTGCGGCGGCTTCGGAAGCCAGTAACAGTAATTTGAATTTGAGCCATTCCGCTGGCGGAGAGATGTCCGCCGCCGCTGCTCCGGCCAAAGCGCCCGCGCCCCAATTCAAGCCGAATTACACTTTGGCCGATTTACATGAGGCCATTGAAATTTTGCGCCAGCTCGATCCACCGGGCATCGCCTGCCGCGATCTGCGCGAATGTCTGCTTTATCAACTGCGCTACCATCAACAGCAGTTGACGTCGCACAAAAATGGCAATGGCCATAGCGAAGAGACAGCACAAGTCATTACCGATGCCATCGCGATTGTGGACCAGCACTTGCGCGCGGTGCAGAACAAGCAGCTTAAGGAAATCGCGCGAGCCCTGAACCGGACACCAGAAGCTGTGCAACAGGCACTCGATTACATTCGCACGCTCGATCCGCGCCCCGGCCAGCAGTACAACAAAACTGCGCCTCGCCTCATCGAACCCGACGTCGCTTTCGTGAAGCACGGGGAAGACTGGCTGGTGATGATGAATGACGAGGATGTTCCACAGCTTCGTCTCAATCCCGCGTATAAACGCTTGCTCAGCCGCGAGGGCAATGACAAAGATACACGCAATTACGTAAAAGAGCGCTACAAGAGCGCCATGCAGCTTATCAAAAACATCGAGCAGCGCAAGCAGACCATCATGAAAGTCTGCTACTCCATCGTTACGCGCCAGCCCGAGTTTTTGGAAAGGGGCATTGACCATTTACTTCCCATGATGATCAAGGAGGTGGCCGAAGAAATCGGCGTCCATCCCTCCACCGTCAGTCGCGCGGTGGCCAATAAGTACGTCCATACGCCGCAGGGAGTGTTTGAACTGCGCTACTTCTTCAGCGAGAGCGTCAACGGCCCCGAGGGCGGCAACACTTCGTTGCTGATTCTCAAACGCCGGGTCAAGAAGCTGATTGATGAAGAAGATCCAAGCCGTCCGCTGACCGACGAGCAAATCACCCGCATCCTGCAATCGCAGGGAATCCAGGTGACGCGCCGCACGGTGGCGAAGTACCGCGAGGACATGCGCATTCCCAGCACCCATCAACGGCGCGTCAAAAAAACCTAAAACCCGAGCAGTACCGGTTATGCTGTGCCCGAATCAAACATATTGAATTTTTAGGAGGGCGCTGATGAATGTAGAGTACACCGGAAGAAAATTTGAAATTACCCCCGCCATCCGGAAAGACGTCGAATCCGGCCTCGCCAAAATAAGAAAAATCCTGCGAGATAAATTTGAAACCAAGGTGACGCTGGCCGTCGAAAAGCGCCGCCACAAAGCCGAAATCACCATTACCCCGCGCAACGGCCCGCTGGTCGCCCTGGCGCAGGCGAATGATATGACCATTGCGGTCAACGAAGCCCTTGATCATCTCGAGAAGCAGGCGGTCAAATACAAAACGAAATGGCGGACGAAAACCCGCCACAACCACTCAATCCCCAGTCCCAAGAAGTGGAATGGCGAGGCTTCGCAAGCTTCATTGACCACAGCGGTTGGCCTGGAAGAGTCCACTGCGGTCGAGGTGGTCGTACACAAATTTCCCGCCGTGGCGAAAACTACAGAAGTCCACCTTGTGCGCACCGAGGATGCTGTCTCCATACGGCCTCTGACGCTGGAAGAGGCGATTAAAGAAGCCCACTTCCGCGACCGCGACGTTTTCGTCTTCCGCGATCCCAAAGGCAAGGTCATGGTGCTCCACCGCACGCGTGATGGGAAGATGGAACTGATCGAAGCCCCGTAATACTTTGTTATCCTGAGCGGGCCGCGCGCGAAATCGCGCGTTTGGCCCGCATCCAAAATCAACTCTTTCCATTGCGTCCTGCCAAAATTTTCCACTCCTGCCCGTGACTGATTTGCCACATACCCCACAATTCTTATGGAACTTCAGGTCACACTCTGCTACATTTCTGCCCAATAACAATTTTTTGAGATGCTTTCCCCGCGTAAAGAAAAATGCGGACCCTGTTTCCCGCAAAAAACGAATACGAATCGAAAGAGAGCCGAGAACGACCATGATGAAGCGAACCAGTATTCTGTTTTCGTTTTTGCTGTGCGCCGTTGCCTTCACCGCCGCCCAAAATACCGGGGAAAATAAAGATCAGGAAAGCAGACTGCTCGTGCTTGAGCATCTATGGAATGACGCGCAGGTGCATCGTGACCCGCACGCGCTCGAAGGCCTCATCGGCGACCACTTTGTGAACACTGAATTTGACGGCGAAGTCAGTGACCGCGCCAAGTTTCTCGCCGACATTGACAATCCGAAATTCAAGTCAGCTGAACTTTCCATCAAAGACGTTAAAGTCATGTTGTACCGGGACACGGCGATTGTGGTCGGCACGTACCACTCGCGCGGGTCGTTCAGCGGCCAGCAATATGACCACGTCGGTCGCTTTACCGATACCTGGATTTACGACGGCGGCAAGTGGCTCTGCGTTGCCAGCCACTCCAGCCTGTTTAAAAAATAAGCATTGGGTGCGGATGTCCTCATCCGCCGAGGTGGCGCGTAGTTCGATAGCTTATTTCAGCCCTAACCACATTGTCATTCCGAGCCGCCGCGCTTTTTATCGCGGCGAAGAATCTCGCGTGTAGCGTCACTATCCCAACCATCTTGTCATTCCGAATCCGCTTTAGCATTGAGGAAGCTGCGTTGTCGACACCCTTCTCTATTTGTAGGCCGAAAGTCTCTATTGCCAAGGTTGTAGTTTCCGGCTATGGTGGGCTGCTAGATTCAATTGCTCTTCCCCCAGAAATGAGCATTTAGAAATGAAAACATCCGCTTCGATTTGTGCAGTAGCGATGGTCTGCCTTGCTTATTGTTCGCTCGCAGCCGCGTCGAACGAGTATGTGATTGCGAACAATGACAGCTTGTACAACAATGCCCTGACCGTGTTCGCCCTCAATACTGAAAATGGGACCTTAAGCAAAGTTACCGCTCTAGAAACGGGCGGGTCCGGATTAGGGAATCACTTCTCAAGAATCTATTTCGCAAATATAGAACAGGCAATTAGTCCGGAGGCTGCTTGCATATTCGCGCTAGATTCTGGTTCGTTTGCCGGTAGCGACATTGCGGCGTTCTCAAAAGCGACTGGTTACGCAAAAGTCGGTAATTATGCGGACGCTTCTCTCAATGCAAGTTTTCAGGGTGGCTCACTCGCGCTTACACCTGATGGGAAATACCTTTACGCGACTTATAGTGACACGAATAATATAGGAGCGTGGTCAGTAAACGCGGACTGTTCTCTTACACTCATAAATGCTTACGCAGTTTCAGGAGGTGGGTTCCTTAGAGTCACCCCCAATGGCGCTGCGCTTATAGTTACCGCAGGAGTCGGCGGTGCGGAACTGTTGATGTATTCAATCGATCGTGACAGCGGCAATCTCGCTTCTGTCGGTTCACTCACTTTCTGTCAAGCTGGAGACTGTGAATTTGGGGCTTTGGATATTACTAAGGACAACAAATTCGTAATCGTTGCTGGAGAGTACGACGGCGGAAATGCGCCGGAGCCAACGTCTTTTACCGCTCGGATTACAAATCACGGATTCGTCGAGCCACGATCATGGTATCTGAAGAACCCCGAGCGTGTGGGCGGCAATAACGTTCCCTTTCTCGGCGCGAGCGGTTATGCCGGGTCAGGAAATCTGTATTTCGGGATGGGCAATGGTATGGTAACTACGAACTTCACTGAAAACCCTTTCAAAATTACCATATCGAACGCAACAGAAATACTTCAGACCAAATCTGATGCAGCTATTGCCGTGACAGGCAGCACACTCGTCATGGCGGAATACCCAAATCAAATCGGCGTATTCACTATCAACCAAGATGGCTCCTTGTCTGAGCTGAGCACTACCACGCTGAACGGACAATACACTGGAATTACTTCTCTAAGCATTTTTCCGGCGACGAGATAAAGGTTCGCAAATTTTGATGCTTTCTGGCTGTGAGTTAACCCTACCAGCATTACGTGTGGGCACTGCTCCTAGGCTTTCCCGCTTCCTCCCTTATCCGCGCCCACGCCCGCTCCACATGCCTGCGCTCAGTCCGCGTTGCTCCAACGCACAAACGCAGCGTGAGCTTGCCGTTCAGCTTGGTGTGCGTGAGATATAAATCTCCACTGGCATTGAGCCGGTCCATAATGCCCTGATTGATTGCATCGCCGCCGCGATGTCGGAAGCAAACCAGATTCAGCGGCGCGGGCGCGGCAATTTCAAAACGAGAGTCGCCTGAAACCCAGCTGACAAACTCCTGCGCCAGCGCAACATGCTGCCGGATATGGTGCTGCAAACCCTCCACGCCATAATGCCGGATGACGAACCACAACTTCAGCGAACGAAAACGCCGTCCTAGCTGAATCTGCCAATCGCGGTAGTCAATCACCGAGCCCGACTCCGTCGCCTGATTGCGCAGATATTCCGGCAGAATGCTCAGCGTCTGAATCAGCGCCTTGCGGTCAGCGACATAAAAGCAGTTGCAGTCGAAAGTCGTGAACATCCACTTGTGCGGATTGAAGGTGTAGCTGTCTGCCAGTTCCACGCCGCGATGAATGTGGCGGAACTCCGGGCACAGAGCCGCCGTTCCTGACATGGCGGCATCCACATGCAGCCAGAGATCTTCTTTCTGGCAAATCTTGCCAATCTCTTCCACCGGATCCATCGCATTCGATGAAGTTGTGCCCACGCTGGCGCAGACAAAAAACGGAACCAATCCGGCGCGGCGGTCGGCGTCAATTTGTGCCGCGAGCTTGTCGGCCCGCATGGCGAAATTTTCATCCACTTCAATGAGCCGGACATGTTCGCGGCCAATCCCGGCGATCATCGCAGCTTTCTCGATGGACGAATGTGCTTGCGTGGATGTGTATGCCACCAACTTGCCGTAACATCCGCGTTGATTGCTGGCATATCCAGTTGCCCGCTCGCGCCCTGCCAATAACGCGCACAACGTTGCGCTGGATGCCGTATCTTCAATGACCCCGCCGCCCGCGCTGCTCGAAAGAAATTTCTTGGGCAGGTCAAGCATGTGAACCAGCCAGTCGAGAACATGGGTCTCCAGCTCCGTGCATGCGGGACTCGTCGCCCACAACATGCCCTGCACACCCAGTCCGGAGGAAAGCAGATCGCCGAGAATGCCTGGCTCGGACGAATTCGAAGGGAAGTAGGCGAAGAAGTTCGGCGACTGCCAATGTGTCACCCCGGGCAGAATCAGTTTTTCGAGGTCGCCAAGAATTTTCGAGAAAGCTTCGCCTTGCACCGGAGGATTCTGCGGCAGAGACGCGCGAATTTCTCCCGGCTTGGCTTTCGACAGCACTGGATACTTTTCGACATTCGCGCGATAGTCGGCGATCCAGTCAATGACGGCGTGGCCATGACGGCGAAACTCTTCCGGGGTCATGTGAAAAGACTTCTCAGCGTTCTTGCCGTCGTTATTGCTCATGAGATTTGTCCGTAGAAAACCTGGGTCTCGTAATCGAAGGGAATCTGGTTTTTGACTTGATGCTTGTCAAAGACTTTCTTCAGGTCGGCGAGCATTGCGGAATATCGAGGATGATCGGCCTGCGGAACGTAGGACGACGACAACATGCGCCCCTCCAGACCCTTATAATCAAATTCCTGCCGCCAGGGGAAGACTTTGTATTTGGCCTTGTCTCCGAAAAATTCACCGGCTATTTTCGCTTCCTTCTCGTCATGTCGAATTTCTTTGTAGTCCGTGCCATAAGTCAGCAGAACTTGTTCGTAATCGCGGGCAAAGGGTGTTGCGTCGAGGCTGCGCATGTTCCATAGCAACACAACCCACCCCTGCGGTTTTAGAATTCGACGAAATTCTTTCTTGGCCTTGTCACAATCGAACCAGTGCGCCGCCTGCGCTGCCGTAATCAGGTCAACGCTGTGGTCATCGAGATTTGTCGTTTCAGCGGTTCCGTCCACGCTGCGAAAAGTTTTGTACTCCGCCAGATACTCTTCTCCCGCCTGACGCATGGCGGCGTTGGGCTCGACCCCGATCACTGGATTTCCATTGTCGAGCAGCAATTTGGTGAAAATGCCAGTGCCGTAGGCGATGTCAGCGATGACCGAGCTGCGCGTCAGTCCACATTCGCGGCGAAGGAGATCAATGACCTCAACGGGATAGGTTGGTCGGTATTTTCGATAATTTTCAACTTTAGAAGAGAAGCGCTGGGTGGCATTCGAGGCAGGCATGTAACAAGTTTATCAATCCTGAAATGCGCAGGGTGGAGCACCGCATTTAAGTGCTGAGAAACGAAGCGGTTACAATGTAGCAACTGTCTTCCGTGGCGGTGTTGAGTTCTTTTATAAAATCTTCATTGGCAACCAGCATTGGACTTCCGCCAACAACTCCGCATCGCGTCAAGTCATACCACTCACCCCACGGAGTCTTGCAGTAACACCCGATAGTGTCTCGTGCTCCGGCTACCCAAACTACCCTTTGCCGGCCGATGTATCCGAACACAGGGTGATCGGTCCAAAGCGCGAGATTGAGTGCTCTTGTTCTATCGGTCATTGATTAAGCGCTTATTGCAACAACTCCAGAGTTTTGCAAACCCGGAAGATGATCTGTTGCTGGTGCGATGTTGGTTCGACGAATTCGACTCCATAAGTAAAACTGTTTCGATTCCTGACGACGCCACGAATCTCTATGTTTTTCCAGGAATATGGCAGTGAGAATTCCATAATTACGATTGCGTCTTTCTCCAATTCTCGGGGAACAAAAATTCTCAATCCTCCCTTACTGATGTCCAAGGTTTGGCCGTACCAGATTGCATTACCTTCGTTGGGTATCGTGATTTTTACCCGAACCTGCACTTCATAACGGCCCCATTCTCTCAGCTCGTACTTTTTCTTATCGGAAAGAAACATTGGCCCTCTTGCTCGTTTACAAGATTCTGAAAGTGGTTTTCGTGGATAAGCGCTTACTCTTGAAGTTCGCTGAAAAGGCGGTGGGGGGCAATCCAGTTCCCGCAATTGGCAGGAACGTAGGAGTAAATTTTCATGTCCAGAAACGATTTAATATCCACATTGCGCAATTGAAAGTGCGATTTGGCCAGTATTTCCTTGAAACGCGGTGTGGCGAACGCTAGTGTTTAGGTAAGCTGCTGTCATAACTAACGTAAGAACTCTCTTAAATTTAGTTGGGTGATTTCCTCCGGATGGAAACCTTCCTCTCGAGCAATTTGGTTCTAGCAACGAAAGATCCTGCTCAAGCTGAGTCATTGCTTGCCCACACCGCTATTCCTTATCAGTCCGAAGCGATGTCACAACGGACGCCTTTTTCAACCCAGGTCTACGTAGCGAAAAGTTCACGAGTGCACGTGTCATATGTCCGGACCGCTGGGTTGACAGAAGTACATGCGTGCACGCCCGACGATTCTTATGTTTTGGTTATGGGAATGAAGAATCAAGTGGATATAGCAGTAGGGACAGGTGGAACGCCTGTGGCTGTCAATGCAGAAGTGAGTTTGGTGCAATCTCCCTTGCAGCCAAGTCAGGTCCGGACACCTGAATATTTCGAAAATTTGTTCCTGAGATTTGACCGTGATCATCTCACAAAAGAATTAGCAAACATGATGGGTCGGCCGGTGAGTGCTCCTTTAGTTTTCCAACCCTCGTTTGATATGACCACTGAAGCCGGACAGCGGTTTCGCAACTTGGCGATTCGCTTTTGTAGAGAACTGAGCAAACCCGAGCAAACGTACCAAAAACTAACCATCCCAGTGCTGGAAGATGGTCTCTCCAGTCTGCTGCTTAACGCACAGAGACATAACTATACGCGGTTGCTCAGCAGATATAGTCAGGCGGGTCCCTGGCAGGTCCGTATCGCGGAAGAGTACATGCTCGCCAATGCGCATCTTCCTATTTCACTGGGAGATATTTGCGCCGCGGCCGGTATCTGCTCGCGGACACTGCAACACAGCTTTCAAAAAATGCGCGGCTGCACACCGATGACTTTTTTGAAGCAATTGCGAATGAACCAGGTGCGCGCATCCCTCTTGCGAGGCGACGAAAATACAACCGTGACGGCTGCTGCAGCGCAATGGGGCTTTCTTCATTTTGGGCGCTTTGCTGTGGACTATCACGTCTTTTTTGGCGAGAAGCCCTCTGAAACTCTGCGGAATGCTCGTAAGCGGTTGCCTTCAACCATATCCAATACCTGAAGCTGCTTGGACTTCCTACTTCACTTAGGCTATCTTCACTTGTCGTGGCCGCCAACTCTTCAGCGCAGATTGCACCCATCATCTCCATTGCCGGACTGATCAAGCACTTCGGCCGCTTCGCCGCTTTGCGCGGGGTGGCTGCTGAATTTTTCGCCGGGAAAATCTATGCCATTCTCGGCGACAATGGAGCGGGGAAGACGACCCTGTTGCGTTCTCTTGCCGGGCTTGCGCAGCCCACACGCGGAACCATCAAAATTCTCGGCGGCACGCCCCGCCAAGTCTGCGCCGAACTCGGCTACATGGCCCATCCCACGCTGCTCTACGAGGAAATGAGCGGCATGGAGAACTTGCGCTACTTCGGCAAACTTTATGGGATTACTGACGAAAAGCGCTGCGAAGAACTCATTCGCGCCGTCAAGCTCGAGCCCACGCTCACGCGTCCCGTCGGTCAATATTCGCAAGGCATGCGGCAGAGGATGTCACTCGCCCGCGCGTTATTAAATAACCCCAAAGTCTTGCTGCTCGATGAACCTTTTTCGAACGTGGATATGCGCTCCGGGCGCGAAATGGTGGAGTTGCTCACCCGCCTGCGCACGGAGGGGAAGACGATTTTCGTCGTAACCCACCAGGCATCTTTGCTTGATGGAACGGCTGATGAATTTATCTGGATGGACTCCGGGCAGATCGTTACTCGAACGCGAACGCTAGCCGAGGGAATCACGAATGAGTAAGCCCTCTGGCATCATGCGCGCCACGCTCGTCAAAGACTTGCGCCTCGAATGGCGCTCGAAAGACGCCATCAATGCGATGTTATTTTTTGCACTGCTGGTCGTAGTGATTTTCAGTTTTTCCTTCGACCCGACCGCCGAAGAATCCCGCCATATCGCCGGTGGGCTGATCTGGGTTGCATTTCTCTTTGCCGCCGTGGTGGCGTTGAATCAAACCTGGGCGCGGGAATTGCGCAATCAAGTCTTGGACGGCTTCCGTGTTTCGCCAGCCCCACCGAATGCTTTATTTCTCGCCAAAGCATTTGGCAACTTCATTTTTGTCGCCGTGCTGGAAATGTTGATGGCCCCCCTTTTCGTGATTTTTTACAATTTGCGCGTCATTGGTTCATTCCCGCAATTGCTTTTGCTCGTCGCGCTAGGAACTTGGGCCCTCGTCGTGAATGGCACCTTCTTTGCCGCCATGTCGCTGCGCACGCGTAGCCGCGAAATCATGCTGCCGCTGTTGCTGTTTCCTATCTCCATTCCAGCAATCATTGGCATGGTGAACGGCACCACTGCGATTCTTACCGGCGACGATCCAGCACTATTCTGGATCGTATTGCTTGCCACCTATAATCTGGTGTTTACTACAGGTAGCTTGTTGCTCTTTCCCACGGTCTTGCACGCTGAATGAACGAAGCATGAACCGCACTTTTTTCATCCTCGCCGGTCTTACCGCGCTCTTACTGGCGTATGCCACTTATGCTGCATTAGTGCTTGCGCCCACCGAGCAGACCATGGGCGATGTGCAGCGCATTTTCTATTACCACGCGCCCTCGGCTTGGACAGCTTTTCTTCTTTTCTTCATCAATTTCATCGCGTCGGTGCAATATCTGGTAAGGCCAAGTGAAACCGCCGACCGTTTCGCGAAGTGGGCAGCGATTACGATTGGCGTCATCGCCTGCGTCGCGCCTTTTTTTATTCCGCTTCCCGCAGGAATAGAGCCGTCCGCGGTTGCAACCACAGGGCTTGCCGTTCCCGCCGCTTATCTATTGATTCGCAAATATTTCTCTGACCAGGGTACCGACATTCTTGCTTTGTCCTCAGCGGAAGTCGGAGTCGTTTTTTGCACCATTGTGCTCATCACGGGCCCGCTCTGGGCGCGGCCTGTCTGGGGCATCTGGTGGACGTGGGACGTCCGCCTCACCTCGACTCTGGTGCTCTGGCTGATTTATGTGAGTTATCTCATGCTGCGGCGTTTTTCCACTAGCGGGGAAACTCCAAAACTGGCGGCCGCGCTGGCGGTTTTCGGCGCATTGGACATGCCGCTGGTCTATTTTTCCATTTGGTTCTTCCGCACCCAGCATCCGCAACCCGTGATTGGCGGCGGAGGCTCGATTGATCCCCGCATGTTGCGCGTGTTTGCCCTGAATTGCTTTGCGTTTACTTGCTACGCTGGCATCATCGTCTGGTTCCGCTACCGCATCGAGCGCATGCGCCGGGATGTCGAAGAAACTGAGGCACTTGAGGCATTGCTCGAACCCCGGGGCACTAAGTCAGGAGGGTCTCGGTAACCATGACTTTCCTGCGCATTGCTTACGCCGCGGTCTGGCTCATCCATGGAACTTACCTGGCCGTTTTGGTTTCGCGCTACAAGCGTGCCCGGCGTGAAATGAGCAACCTCGAACGCAAATAGCCAGCAATCGCATTCTCGTCGCTTTTCACAAACGGGCGGCATCTTGTCGCCGATTCAAGCGCATCTGACTACACGGCGCTGTTCTCGTGTGGAAGCTGGCTTGACACTGCTATCCCTAAGATGTTTAAGTATTTAATTGCATTTCATAAAAAATTTTTAGCCTCAAATCGCGCCGCTTCCGCCTATGCGCGATGCGGCCAGTGAATAGTGTGCGTTTCCTGCTGCCCTGGGTTTCCAAGAATGTTTCCCAGTCAATGATCGAAACATCTTCGTCGCGGCATGGTTTGAAGAACAGGGATCGTGCCACAGGCAATTGAATTTTTGGAGGAGCAACTTTGAGATTGAACCGCAACGGGTGGCAATTTGGACAAACAAAAGTGACTTTCCGCAGTGGCGCGATGATGATTGCAGCTTTGTGCGCGCTCACCGCCTCCATCCGTTGGGATGTAGTCTCCTCCCGTAAAAATCGCGCGGCCGCCCCTTCGCCGACGGTCCCGATGCTTCAGGCGAAGAACGCGCTTGGCAGCCTTCCGTTGGTTTTCGAGCAAAATGCCGGACAAACCGATTCACAAGTGAAATTTCTGGCGCGTGGCGGCGGTTATGAGCTGTTTTTGACCGGCAATGAAGCCGTTCTGGAATTACAACGCCCCCGGCAAAAGTCTCCGAAAATTTCTGTTCTGCGAATGGGCTTGGCCAATGCCAATGTTTCCAGTGTCGTGGGTACAAATCGGCTTCCGGGCACCAGCAACTACTTCATTGGCAACAATCCCGCGAAGTGGCTTCGGAATATTCCGCAGTTTGCCCGTGTGCAGTACCACGAAGTCTATCCCGGGGTGGATTTGGTTTATTACGGCCATCAGGGCCAGCTTGAATACGACTTTGAAGTTGCGGCGGGTGCGGATACCAGCAAAATTGCTCTCCAATTGCAGGGAGCGGACAAAATTTCTGTTCAGCCAAATGGCGATCTAGCGCTGAGCACGCAAAACGGCGAAGTCCGGTTGCATGCTCCAGTCGTCTACCAGCAGAGCCAGAACTCAAATGAAAAGATTCCGGTTGCCGGCAAGTTTGCTTTGCTGGCCGGCAATCAAGTGGGCTTCGAACTCGGCGCTTATGACCACAGCCGCGCTCTGGTCATCGATCCGGTTTTGAGTTACTCGACCTATCTTGGCGGGAGCGGCGCGGAAAGCTGCTCGACCATCATCGGAAGCCCGGTGAACGGGACTACAACGGGCGGCGCGAATGCGGGCGTACCCGGCTGTCCGGCTGTGGCAGTAGACGCCGCGCAGAATATCTACATCGCAGGCTCGACCATGTCCACCGACTTCCCTGGTCCCGCAGGCGTTGCGCCTCGGCTGGGCACGCAGGGTACGGCGAATATTTTCATCGCCAAGATCAATCCATCGGCTTCCACCACAACCGCGCAGTTGATCTTCTCGACATATCTTGGCGGAAATGGTTTGGACTATACCGCCGGAGTTGCAGTGGATTCGGGCTTTAACGTTTCTGTGGCAGGAACGACGAGTTCCAGCGACTTTCCGGCTCAGCTCGGATATCAAACGGCCCCACTCTCTTCTGGCAACCACGTATTTGCCAGCAAGCTCGACCCCAGCGGGACGATTTTGCTCTATTCGACCTATCTCTCCGGCAGCGGTGTGGATACTGCCTCAGGTCTGGCGCTGGATACCAGCGGCTTAATCTACGTGACCGGCACAACCACATCCTCGAATTTCCCGACGATAGCGGGAGATTTCCAAACAATACCGCTGGCGGCGACGCAGTTCTTCTTCAGCAAGCTGAATCCGTTTCTCACCGGCACACAGAGTTTGCTTTATTCCACATACATTGGGGGAAGCACGGCCAATGGAGCAACCCCTGTAACCATCGGCGGCGGCATTGCGGTGGACAGCAGTTTCAGCGTTTACGTCAGCGGCGGCACAAATTTTAGCGACATGCCGATTTTGAACGCCTATCAGCAGTATGACGCGGGTTTGGATGGCTGGGTGGCGAAATTTCTCTTTCCACAGAACAGTCAGCGGCCGCCTTCGCTTTCTTATCTCACATATTTCGGCGGCAGCGGCGATGACATTGCATACGGAGTGGCTGTAGATCAGAATGCCAATGCCTACATCGTGGGTTCCACGACTTCGTCAGACATCGCCCTGGGAAGTGGTACAACTCCTTTTCAGTCAGCTCTCGATTGCCCGCCAAATCCAAATGGTGGCGCGTGCCCGACGACTCCAACTGCCCCAGACGCCTTTGTTGCCCGTTTCGGCGTGCTTTGCACGGCCACCACTTGTACGACAACCACACTTCCGTTGAGCTATTTCTCGTATCTCGGGGGTACCGGAAACGATATCGGCCTCAGCATCGCTGTGGATTCGATTGGCGGCGCTCACATCAGCGGCTGGACGAATTCCACTGACTTTCACACCCTGAACAATCCAGCCAACCTGCTTTATGGTGGTGGTGTAGATGCCTTCGTCGCCCGCATTGACACCACGTCGAACTCCCCGACTTCGCTCAGCCATTTCTCCACTTATTTGGGGGGAAGCGGTACGGATTTGGCGACGAGCGTTGCTGTCGATTCGCTCGGGAACACTTATGTCGTCGGCGAAACTACATCGGTCAATTTTCCTTACGACAATCCCTACCAGACCGCTTTAAATGGGACTAGCGACGCATTCGCGACGAAGCTTGGTTCTCTGGCCGATCTTGTGGTGACGGAGACAGCGACGCCCAATCCCGTTGGCGTCGGCAATAACGTGACTTTTACCTACACGATTACCAATGATGGGGACGCTGTCACAGGATTGAATTTCAACAGCACACTACCCAGCTCAGGTGCGACGTTTATTTCCGCCGCAGCCAGTCCGGGCAGTTGCAGCAATGCCACCAATAACGCTGTGGTGTGTACTTTGGGCACATTAAACGCGGGTGCGACGGCAACAGTAACCATTGTTTTGTCGCCGACCGTAGCGCAGCCTCTGGGCAATACGGGCGTTGTGACGATTGCTGGTTCAAACTACACAGCCAGCCCAGTCGTCCCGGCCAGTGTTACCGTAAACGATTTTCTGCTGACTATTTCGCCCGCAGGCGCGGTCACGGTGCCTGCCGGGATTCCGGCGACTTACACCATACAAGTTGCACCCACGCCAACCGGGGGCACCATTCCGAACAGCGTTACGCTGGCTTGCGGTTCCGGCCTTCCGACCGGCGCAACCTGCGTATTCACCAACAATCCGATGCCAAATTTGAACACCGGTCCGCAGAGCAGCACGCTCGTGATTAACAGCACCGCTCGCGTTAGCACAACTACAGAATTGTTGCGGCGCGGACCTTTCTACGCTTCGATCATTCCACTGTTTGGGCTGGCATTTTTAGGGGTCGGATTGCAGGGGACTCTCAGGCGGAGGAAATCCTGGCTCGCTCGTGCGCTGGGCATTCTCCTGATGGGTGCGTTCGTTTCGCTGACAATGTTCTCGGCGGGATGCAGCGGAAAGTCGTCCACTACTACGACAACGGGAACGCCTGCGGGCACATACACGGTAGTCGTGAACGCAACTTCTGGTTCGATTACTCACTCCACATCCGTTACGTATATAGTGCAGTAGAAAATCAAAGCAAATTAAAAAAAGGCGCAGCCGACGCTGCGCCTTTTTTTAATTCCTGCCTGGTCAATTAATCTGCTGCTGCGTTGACATTTGCTTCTATCGGCTCCACTGCGCGCCGCATGGAACGATTTGCCGGGAGGCCGGCATCGCGGATTTTATACAACAAAGCGCGATAGCTGATGCTCAATGCACGTGCTGCCTTCTTGCGGTTCCAGTGATGTGCCTGTAGGACTTTTAAAATCACTTTACGCTCGAGCTCACGAGTTGCCTGACGCGTCAGTTTCTTGAGTGAAATGGGGCCATCCAGATTGATCTCAGGATTGAAGTACTCCGGTTCCTTCGCGACCAAATCATTGGTGATGACGTCTTCGCTGCCCAAAATCACATAGCGCTTAACCAGATTCTCAAGTTCACGAATATTGCCGGGCCAGTGATACTTGCGGAGCGTGGTCATGAGATCGGCAGAGACCGGCCGGGTCTTGCAGTTGTATTTTCGGTTGTAAAACTCAAGGAAGTAGCGGACGAGTTCATCCAAATCGCCACGGCGCTCACGGAGCGGCGGCAATTGCAGGTTCACCACGTTGATGCGGTAAAACAGGTCCTGGCGGAAGGTCCCAGTTTCAATTTCCGCTTCCAGTTTGCGATTCGTGGCGCAGACGATACGTACTTCCACTTTCTTGTCTTCCTGGGCGCCAATGCGGCAGAACTGGCCGTCTTGAAGCAATTGCAGCAGTTTTGATTGCAAAGCCAAGTCGAGCTCGGAGATTTCATCCAGAAACAGAGTACCGCGGTGTGCCATTTCAACACGGCCGGGCTTCATGCCATAAGCGCCGGTGAAGGCGCCTTTTTCGTAACCGAATAATTCGCTTTCCAGCAGTGTGCCAGGGATTGCAGGGCAGTTCACTTTTACATAGGGACCAGTACGCCAAGGCGAGCGGGCATGGATCATGCGCGCAATGATGTCTTTTCCGGTACCGCTTTCGCCTTCAATCAGAACAGGTACGTTGGCTGCTGCAACCTTATCCAGGCGTTCCCGTAAAGCACGCATGGGTTCGGATTTACCGAAAATAATGGCTTCCGGGGGCATTTCACCGAGGGATTGGACCAAAGAATTGACTGGATTGCTGGATGTGATAGGCATGGAAGATGTGCAGCTCCTTGCAGTAACCTGTGCACCCCGAGCACCAAACTGGGAATATAGCTTTGCACAGCCCCAATTTTGACCTAAGTGCTTACTCTGCAATTTGTTGCACGATTTAGGCAGGAAGTTGTACTAAGGCTTTTCCTTATGGTCCTTCGGCCTACACTGACAATTTAGGGTATGAAAAACTTTTCACTTGGTAGAAGCAATTTTCCTCTCCACTGGGAAGCCAGCGGATCGTCCATTGAGCAAGGGACGGGAGAATTTAAGACCAATCAAGTGATATCCCTCGGCATAATTTACGCGCAGGGCGCGCGCCGGTAAGTTACGGGAACTCTTGGGCAAAGTGGCGGAAACGCCCAGAGGAGCGCTGGGGATTTCCAGCGAAACCCGCGAAGAGAGCGGGATCGAGCGGCGCAGGGCGATAAGAGCCCCTCCGGCTGAGACATTCAATGCGTTGGCAAATTCCAGTAATTCTTTGCCGTTTTCGTCGCGGCTGCGAACAAAGACTGGAATGGCGAGGGGCAGACGGCTCCATCTACGACGTTCATTTGCGGCCTTACGTGCAGTCAATGGGGGATCCTTAAAGCAGAAATTACAACTGAGTACCTCGCATCTATGGGGCCAAATGATTTGCCGCAACCATGCACTGTAATTCCATGAATCAACGGTCAAAACTCCTGTATTTTCATGCGAAAACCAGATGAAACCGGGTAATTTTTCAGATCGAAAAATGCCTGAAAATGAACCCATTTAATTCCGTGTAAGCTGTTGATTTATATGGCTTAAATTTTATTTTTACGGAAGTCATCGAAAGCCTGTATTTTCGGTTGACACCACCATACCCATGACATAGGATTTCACTCAATCCATTCACCCATGCCAAAGTGTACCGGCGGGGGAGAATGATCGTCCCTCCCCGTCATAGGTAACCACGAGTTTCCTCGACATGAGCGAGAAGGCTTGCCTGTCCCAATCCGTGAATTCGCAGCCTGAGTCCAATTCCGGCAACGATGAACAACTGCGCCGTGACCACGCGAAGTTGCAGGAACGTTATCAGCGCACGACGAGCACGCTAGCCTCGGCTGCGCATGACTTAAAAACTCCGCTCGCCATATTGAATGGATACGTCGAAGTCCTGCAAAGCGAAAAGCTGGGGGGACTCAACGAGAAGCAACGCGAAGTGCTGCGTGATATGCGTTCCAGCGGACAGAGGCTGCAACGTTTTATCCAGGATTTCTTAAGTTTCAGCGTACTCGAAACTGGCGAAATGAAGATGCGCTACGAGAGCGGCGATTTGAATACGTGCCTCTCGGAAGTGTGCCGCTTGTGGTCGCCGCGGTTTCAGGAAAAGAGTCTGGCACTTTATTTCCTGGTCAATGAACAGCTCACCCCCTTTGAGTTTGACGCCCCGAAGATCGAGCGGGTCGTGTCGAATCTGTTGGAAAATGCTTCGAAGTTTACTCCGGCTGGCGGAACAGTCTGGTTGCATGCCGAACCGCATATGTGGGAGCGCCGCGCCACCAGCGAGTCAGTCCCTTCCGCCGATCGCCGGCGCCGGCACGATCAGCGTCCGAACTCGGTAAAAGTCAGTGTCTCGGATACGGGCCCCGGGCTTCCGCCGGAATTTCATCTGGAAGTATTCGACGATTTCTTTCGTGCGCCGCACAGCGAAACGCAATCTGATGGCATGGGTCTCGGACTTTCCATTGCGAGACGGCTCATCAACGGCATGGGCGGGAAAATCTGGGTCGAGAGCGACCCCGGCGCTGGATGTAAGTTTTCGTTTATTGTGCCGCTTCACCCACCTCTACATTCCAGCGCCAAAGGAACTGCACGATGAAAGAAACGGCCAAGATTCTGCTGGTGGACGACGAACCGGGGATGTTGCGTTACATTCGTACGTTGCTGGAAGTGGACAACTACAAAGTTGAAACCGCCAGCACCGGTGAAGAAGCCGTGGAGCGCGTGCAGAAAGGCTTTCGTCCCGAACTCGTGCTGCTCGATTTGCTGATGCCCGGCATTGACGGCCTGCAAACCCTCGAGCAAATACGGCAGATTCATCCCACGGCCAAAGTCGTGATGCTTTCCTGCGTGAGCGATACCCGCAAAGTGGTGCAGGCGATTCGTCTTGGCGCTCATGATTACATCACTAAGCCGTTCCAAAAAGCCGAACTCGATGCCGTAATTGATCAGTGTTTGGGCACCAATCAGCAAAATTATCCCGGTGAAGTCGAAGAGCTTTCCGACGATACGTTCTTCATTGCAGCCAGCCCAGTCATGCGCAAGCTGCGTTCCCAGGCTGCATTGGTTGCGAACGTGGATATTCCCGTTCTCATGCTTGGCGAGAGCGGAACGGGCAAGGAAGTGATGGCCAAGCTGATCCACAAGCTTTCGCCCCGCGCCCATCGCACATTCTTGAAAGTCAACTGCGCAGCGGTTCCCGCGGATTTGCTGGAAAGCGAATTGTTCGGCTACGAAGCCGGGGCTTTTACGGGGGCGAACCATCCCAAGCCGGGCAAGTTTGAAATCTGCAACAAGGGCACAATCCTGCTGGACGAAATCGGCGAAATGCCGCCCAGCTTGCAAGCCAAACTGCTGCATGTTTTGCAGGACCAGCAGTTCTCGCGATTGGGCAGCCGCAGCGTGATCAAAGTGGATGTTCGCATCCTGGCGGCGACAAACATCAACATTCCCGAGGCCATCGCCAACAAACGCCTGCGCGAAGATCTTTATTACCGCCTGAACGCATTTACGCTGCAAATTCCGCCGCTGCGCGAGCGCAAGGAAGAAATCCCGATTCTGCTCAAGCATTTCATGGCGCGCATGGCGGAGCAATATGCCCGGCCGACGTTGTCATTTTCGCCAGAATTAATGCAGGCCTGTTTGCACTATCATTGGCCGGGAAATCTGCGCGAGCTGGGCAATTTCATAAAGCGCTATCTGGTCCTGGGCGATGACAAATTGGCCATCAACGAACTCCATCCTAAAAGTGACGGCCATGGAGCGCAGTTTGCCGGGGCGCATGGGGGAGATGCTGAAGGCGGCTTAAAATCGGTGGCGCGTGGCGCCAAAGATGAAGCCGAAGCCGAGGCCATCAGCCGCGCGCTGGATGAAACCAATTGGAACCGCAAACAGGCTGCGGCCCTGCTCAAGATCAGTTATAAAGCCCTTCTCTACAAAATCCGCCAGTACGGTATTGCAGAAACCAAGAGCCACAAATTAACCGCTGGTGCGTAGCCCGGCGTTCTTTCTCAAAACGCCTATTTAGTCTTGCGCCAGCGCTATCACAACCTTGGCATTTCCGCCCGCGGTGTACTCCAACTGACAATCTGTGCAGGGCTTCTTTGCAGAGATAGGGAAGTACAAATAACCGGAGACTGGCGTCGAGGCCTCGCCTTCGGGAAGGCCTTTCTCGCCCAACTCAGATTCCATAACTTTGCGGTCTTTGTCGGTTGAGCCGGACTTGTGCGGTGTGGCCACGTTAACGCCGCCGCGATAGACCGCGCCGGGGGCCTCGGGGCCAGTGACGGGATCGTAATAGCCGCTTTGATATCCGACGGCCAAGGATGGCGTCACCGCGACGGTTCGGCCAGTATCAGACTTCTTATGCAGCATGGCAGCGACAACGTCGGCTGTGGTTGGCTTGGCTGCAACGTCGGAGTTGCCGCGGCGCAGGACGAAATCGTTGAGCGAGATGTTGAGGGGCCCGTTTTGTTTGGCGTTATCTTTGGATGGATATAGAGCCACTTCCACGACCATGCAACAATGACTCAGATCGGAAACGAAAGTGCGCTTCACCTGAGCGGGGTCCAAAAGGGCTGCGCCGACCGCGACTCCATTGGCCTGAATGTGGGCGGGATACGCGGCGACATTTGTGCGGGGCACAGTACCTTTGGGGCCGTCGGCAGCAAACAGCGGCACGCATAGAAGAGAAAGAAGCAACAATGCCTTGGAGAGCATGTGGAAACCTCCGCTGGATTGGCGAAAAGCAATGCCTCAAACGGTAGATTCTCTTGAAACCTCTTTTGGTTGCACGAGAACTACACATTCACGGGTCATGATCCCCCGTTCGTATTGTCACTTAGCCGTGCGTAATAGCCTTTGCGCGCATATACGTGGAGCTTATGGCCGGACTTGGTAACGGCGATGTTTACGGCATGATACTTGCCGTCCCGCTTGAACTCGGCCGGCCGGTAGGAAATGAGGTAGCGGCCACGTATGACCTGCTGCAAATCGTTCAAGCTGTGATTTAGGCTGCCCAGTGAACCAGGAAAAAAGGCGGCTCCTCCAGTATTTTCGGCCAATACTTTTAAGGCTTTGTCACCAACCACAGCATCGGGTGAGTAAGTACTGGATGCGAAATTCGTGGCCAGATCGCGATTGTCGCGCGTGCTGACCGTGTAGATAAGAACCTCGCCGTGTTCAGCGGTCTCGATTGCTTCCTTCAAGGAAGTGCTGCTGGAATTGTCTTCTCCGTCGCTAATCACCACTAGAATCCTGGCTACGGGTTTGCTTTCCTTGTCGTCAGAAAGTTTGCCTGCGGCAAAGGCCACAGCATCCCATAAAGCAGTACCGCCACCGGGAGCGAGTTCATAAATGCCCTTGTTAAGTAACGTCTGATCGGCTGTAAAATCCTGCGTCAAAAGAATGGAATTGGAGAAGCCCACGACGAAAGCCAGATCTTTCTTGTCAGTAACGACTTTATCAAGGAAATTTGTTGCCGCCTTTTGCTCGAAAGCGAACCGGTTGGTGATGGATTCGCTCGTGTCAATCACGATACCCATTCGCAAGGGAAGCTCGGACTCGCTTAGAAAGCCAGTAATCGCCGTGGGTGGTCTGCGGTCGTCGCGAATTTGAACGTCGGAACGAGTGAGATCGGGAACAGACTCACCATGATTGGTGGCCGCGAAAAGCAGGGCGACTTCATCCACGCTGTGACGCAGCACAAAGCCTGAACCATTCCGGCTGACGCCTTCCTTTCGCGCAGAGGGGGCGCTGGCGTTTGCATCGGGAGCGCTTGCTTCCTCACAACCGTCGCACATGGCTTCCGCTTCAGCGATCTGTTGTTTTTCTTTCGACTCTTGCAAGATTTTTCGCATTTGTTCGGGCAGCTGGCCCGGGGCAGGCGCGGTTTTCGCCGAGGGAGCTTCGGTAAATACTGGTGCAGCAACCGCAGCTTGTTTTACCTCGACAATCGGGTCGTGGAGATGAAGCAGGATGTCGCGGGCAGCATCAGCAGCGGGAGATTTGGGGTCTTCGCGCAGGAAAATTTCCAATTCGCGTTGCGCCTGCGAAAGGTCGCTTAGATTGTCGTAAGCGGACGCGGCATAATAGTGAATAATGGCCGCATCTTTATGTTTTTTTGTATGTACCTGGTGCATCGTATCGATGACTCCACTGTAGTCGTGGTTCATCAATTGTGCGTAGCCGAGCGCTGTCAGTACTTGCATATCCATGGGGGCTATGGCCGAAGCTTTCTTAACTGATTCCTCCGCCGCGCTGTAATTTTTCAGAGCCAGCTGTGCACACCCAAGGTTCATGTAGGAAATCGGTATGTGGTCATCCAGGGAGACTGCCTTGGCGAATTCATCGCGCGCTTGATCATTCTGGCCGAGATTTAGATACGAGGTGCCTAGCGCATTGTGAGCGGCCACAAAGTCCGGATAGATGGAAATGGCCTCACTCAAATGAATGACTGCGTCCTGGTATGCCTTACGGCTCAAAAATTGAGATCCTTTATCGTATTCGTGGCGGGCCTTCCCCGGAGCTTTAAGGTCGAGCTTTGAAACTGAAATTGCAGGATTTTCCAGCGGGCTGAGATCGCGCTCGGCCTGTCTATTCAGCATGGTCGAGTTAAGAAGAGAACTGTCGAAAGGAATATTCCCGCCTGGCGCTCCCATGCCAGCTGCAAAGGGGTTTGATTGCCCGTAGCCAACGCCAAGTCCGCCTCCCGTAGATCCTTGGCCAAAGGTCAAGCTCGAAACAACGATGACAAATAGTAAAGACGCCAGCGCGCGATTTTTCACGAAACACCCCAGTAGTGGACACTCAGCGGGGGGATCTTTCCACTACAACGACGTGGCCGAATTATACCGAAGAAGGTAATCCATGGCCATATTTTTAATGATTAAGACAATCAAATATCGCCGGTAGATAGCTAATTCCGTGCGAAATCGCAAACAACCACAGTCAGGTCGTCTTCCTGGGAGGAGCACCAATCACGGAGTGTATGCAAGATTTTATCTGCGACTGCGGGAGCAGATAGAGAAGCAGAACCTTGTAAAAGCATTGCCAGCCGAGCCAGCCCGAAGAACTCACCACGGGTGTTTGCGGCCTCGATCAACCCGTCCGTGTAAAGAAGCAGACGATCGCTAGGCTGTAGTGGAAATGCTACTTCTGGATACGGGGCATCGGGCAGAACTGCCAGAATCAACCCATTTTGCTCAATTTCTCGAACTTGGCCATCGCGCAATAACAACATCGGGGGGTGCCCTGCGGCGGAGTATCGCAACTCGCCAGCCTTAGCATCCAAGTAAACATAGGCGGCGGTTACGAATTGTCCCTGCGTGTTGCCGCACAACGCGGCATTCATCCCCGCCAGAAACTTGGCTGGTTCTGAAGCATTGGCACGTTGCGAAGCTGCCGCCATCTTTACCATGGAAGCGATCATGGCTGCGGGAACTCCATGTCCGGAAACATCCGCTATCAGCAATCCGATTCGATTTTCTTCGGTGAGTACGTAGTCATAAAAATCGCCCGCAACCGACGTCATGGGTACATAGCGAGCCTCAACCCGGAAACGTGGATTTTCCGGAAAAACCTCGGGAAGAATCGAGAGCTGAATTCGTTTCGCAACCTCCAGTTCCTTCTGGATTTCGGCCAACTGCTGATCACGCTGGAAGATTCTTAGTGCGGTTACATAGCCCAGGCACCCTAATAAAATCGCGAATCCGATTGGCTCGATCCGGGGCAGGCGTGATCCTAGAACGCCGGCAATATTGTCGAACAGAGCAAACGCGGCGAAGGCGAGAAAACCGCGGCGCAGCAAAATGTATTCTTCGTTTTCCGAAATTCCTTGCCGAACGAAATCCCAAATCAATACCAGCACGGCGAAAATCACGACGACATTGTTGATGAAATAGTAGGTGCCGCGAGCGTTTGACACACAAGTGACGAGAGCCAGCGAAATGCCGACTGCAGCCAACAAATAGCCAACGTAGCGGCCGCTGCGATGCAAAAGTCCGGTCGCACTGAAAAACAGGAACGCCGGAATCGGCATGAGGAAGTCCAATATCGAACTCATGCGCGAAAAAGCTATGGAACCGCCCATCGGCACGCTGACAATGGGTGATTTAATCAGAATGCGAAGGCCGTAAAGCGAGGCAAACAAGGAAAAGTAAATTAGTAGCGCATCAAATTTTCGCCTTATGGCCGCAAGGATTCCCGCCACGAGTCCAAAGGCAAGAAACGCCGATCCTGCAAATAAATTGGGAGTGGCGCGCAGAAAATTGCAAAAGAACAGGTCGCTATCACCGGCTGGCAGGCTTTGCAGAAAAGACATGGAAGGCAAATACTAACATTGCGTTCAGGCTGAGTGTCTCGGGAAAGATCAGGAGCGGGCGGCGCCGACGGGTAGGTGTTCGCGGAGCATTGCCAGCAAAGGCTCGCGGAGCTTCGGGCCGCAAGCGATAAGACCGGTCAGTAAGGGATTTTTGTGATTACAGGTGAGTGGCTGACCGTCGAGCGTGCTGACGAATCCTCCGGCTGCTTCGACGAGCAGAGCGCCTGCGGCAACGTCCCATTCGTTCTTGGGAGTGAGGGTGAACGTAATGTCAGCGCGTCCGGCGGCCACGAGGCCGAGTTTATAAGCGACTGAGCCAGTAGCCTTCACAATGGACGTCGAGTTTTGAAATTGAGTCCACTCGCCGCGTTTGAGTTCGCTGCGGCTGGCGAGAATCACCGCGCCATCGAGAGTCGAGCGGTCGGTGGGATGTGCCGGTTGGCCGTTGTAAGTCACGCCGCTTTCACGGGAGCCCATAATCAATTCGTTGGTTGCAGGATTGCAGATACCACCGGCGATTGGCTTGCCATTTTCCACCATCGCGATGGAAACGCAGAATTCAGGAATGCCCTGGACAAATTCGCGGGTGCCATCGAGGGGGTCCACGACCCAGACACGGTTTTTGTCGAGGCGAGAAAAATCGTCCACGCTTTCTTCGGAGAGCCATCCTTCGCCCTCGCGCAGTAATTCTTTGCGCAAGACGGCATCCACCGCGCGGTCGGCTTCGGTGACGGGGTCATGCCCGGTTTTGTATTCCGTTTCAATGGCACCGGCAGTGAAACGGCCAAGAACGGTGCGGGCTGCTTGAAGTGCAGAATGAATACGCTGTAATAGTTCAGTATTTTGCGAAGAGGTCATGAGATTTCTATTAGAAGATTACAGGCCAGAGCATCCGTACACCAGTGATTAGCAGTACGGTGCACAAAATCCGCCTCAGCCACTTCACCGGAACTCGCGTGCTTAGATACGACCCAAGCAATCCGCCGGGAATCGAGCCAATCAACAAATATCCGACCAGGCCGAAATCGATGTTATGCAATCTGAAGTGCATCATGCTTGTCATACCGGTCAAAATAACAGCATGAACAACATCGGTCCCAACCATCATTTTCGGGGGGAAACTGTAGAACAACAACATAAGCATCATGATGATGCTGCCGGAGCCGACGGAAGTCATACCGACCAGAAAGCCGGCGCTGAGCCCAACCAGAACCATGCCGACGGCGGATTTTAAAGTTGGGGGCCGATGTGTGACCCGTTCTTCAATGCGCCTCTGAAAGAACATCAGCGTTGGTACGATGACCAGCAAGATTCCGATGGCGGTGCTGACAATCGCGTTGACCCCGGAACCATAAAGCGTACGGAGATGCCCGAGAAGGCTGACCCCAAGAATGGAGCCGGGAATACTGCCAGTTGCCAAGGCAAGAAGCACCCTACGCTTCACAGTTCCCGAGCGGATGTGCATTAAGCCAGCAGGGATTTTTGTGCCAAAGTTGAAAAGCGCGTCGGTGCCCACAGCGAGCATGGCCGGGACTTTCAGGACAAAAATTAACAGGGGCAGCAAGAGAACGCCGCCCCCCACCCCGGTCATGCCGATCAAGGTGCCGACCACGAATCCAATTACAATTTTGGCCGCTAATAACATCCAACAATCGCCCCGGGAGTACGCTTTCTAATTTAGCTTTGGTTTCCGTTCACACCGATGAAGCCCTCACGCTCCAAATGCAGGATGATCGCTTGCGCGGCCTCCTCAGGCGAGAGTTCTCCGGTGTTAATGACCACCTCTGCTTTTTCCGGAACTTCGTATGGATCGGAAATGCCGGTGAATTCCTTAAGAATTCCGGCACGTGCCTTGGCGTAAAGTCCTTTGCGGTCGCGTTGTTCGCAGACTTCCACCGTTGTGGCAATGTGCACCAGAATGAATCCGCCATGGGGCTCAATCATCTGCCGCACAGCTTTCCGCGTGGCTTCGTAAGGCGCGATGGGAGCGCAAATTGCGATGCCGCCATTCTTCGTGATTTCCGACGCGACGTACCCGATGCGACGGATGTTGATGTCGCGGTGCTCCTTGGAGAATCCGAGTTCGGAGGAGAGGTTCTTGCGCACCAAGTCGCCATCAAGAATGGTGACGGGACGGCCACCCATTTCCAGGAACTTCGTCATTAACACATTGGCAATCGTGGATTTTCCGGAACCGGAGAGTCCGGTGAAGAAAATCGTGACACCCTGTTTGTGGCGGGGCGGGAAGCTGCGGCGCAGTTCCTGCACGACTTCCGGATAAGTGAACCATCCTGGAATGTCGCGGCCCTCATTCAAACGCTGGCGAAGCTCGGTGCCTGAAATATCCAGCACGCGTGCGCCTTTCGGTACTTCGTCCTGTGGGAAATATTTGTCCTGATCTTCGAGATAAACCATCATCTGGAAGGGGACCATGGCCACGCCGATGTCTTTTTCATGCTTCTTGAAAAGCTCCTGCGCGTCATACGGGCCATAGAACGGCTTTCCATCGGTGTCTTTACCCGGCCCTGCGTGATCGCGGCCCACGATGAAGTGAGTGACACCGTGATTTTTGCGGATGAGAGCATGCCAAATAGCTTCGCGTGGTCCGCCCATGCGCATGGCCAGCGGGAGCAGCGACAGTTTCGCGGTATTCTGCGGATACTTCGGCAGCAGCAATTGATAACAGCGCACGCGGGTGAAGTAGTCCACATCTCCGGGCTTGGTCATTCCGACGGAGGGATGAATTAACAGGCTGGCTTCAACGCCCTTCGCGGCACGGAAGGTCAATTCGACATGGGCGCGGTGCATAGGATTGCGAGTCTGGAAAGCCACGACGCGCTTCCAGCCGAGGCGGGCAAACTCAGCTCGAACTTCAGCCGGAGTCAGACGCAAATTGCGAAAATCATAATGATGAGGCGCTTCGATTCCCTCTATGCGTCCGCCGATATACCACGGATTTCCTTTATTGATCGCGTAATCCGCTCCGGGGTGCGCGGCGCTCGTGCTGCCGAAAACCGCATCAGCTTCAGCTTTGCGGTCCGGTTGCCAGATATCTTCGACATGCAACACAGCAAGCATCACACCTTCGGCGTCACGCAAGGCAACTTTGCTGCTGCCCGCTTTCAATGTCTTGGCAAATTCTTCTTTTACATCGAGGGTGATGGGAATCGGCCAAAGCACGCCCGAAGTCAGGCGCATATTTTGGCAAACGCCTTCGTAGTCGGCGCGATTCATGAAGCCGGTCAGAGGAGAGAACCCGCCGCTCATGAGCAACTCAAGATCGCAAACCTGGCGTGGGGTCAAATCCCATGAAGGAAATTCGCGTGATTGCGCTTTTAATTCAGCCGCTTTTTGCGCTGGGACGATGAGATCAATCAATTCCCCGCCGTGCGGGGCAATAAGGTGGCTAGTCGAGGCAGTCAATTCCTTGAACCTCCCGGTTCGTGTTCTATGTATTTTGTTCGTGGTTATGTATTTTATTTTCCTGCATTTATCCTGACGGATGACGCTGCCATCGGGCAGAGACTTGAAAGGAAATCTGGATTTCCACGAAACCTTTCTTCCAGATTACTACGTTCCTTCACGTCGCTCCAAATCATTGGGGGACATGATGGTGCAACCAGTGAATGTAGCAATTTCTGTTCCGAATTAGTTCCGTCGGGTTAGTTCCAAGTCTATCTTATAAATAGGGTTAGCGGGAAATCTACTAGCGGAGATTGAATTTCGCATGCAAAGTTTTGCACAATAGTCCGTTCGTTGGCCACCTATTTTTCAACCCAGGAATCGGACAGCGAGACTGCAACCGCGCCGGCAAAACCTTTGGGAACCGCAAATGGTTCGAGAATCCAACGGCCTGCTTCGGCTTGATCCGGCCTGGTCGCGAGCAAGGTTTGTTCCGGCTTTTCATCCAGGGAGACATCGAACTGCGCCAAGGGATGAGAGAGACCTTCGCCGCGCGCTTTGATGTATGCTTCCTTTCTTGTCCAACAGCGGTAAAACGCGGCTGCACGCTGGTTCGGCGGATACTCGTGAAGCGCTTCACGTTCCTTGAGTGAAAAAAACCTCTCTGCGATTTCCTCCACTTTGAAGTTCTGCTTTTCCGCTTCTACATCCACGCCGATGGCGCGATTCCAAACAAAAGTAAAAGCTCCTAACCCGCTCGTATGGGAAATGTTGAACTTCAGTTTCAGTGCCGGATCCAGGAGGTATGGTTTCTTGTGATTTGTATAGGCGAAAAGTATTTGCGGAGCTGGAATATTTAAATAAGAAGCCAGGAAAATTCGTAATCCGCCGCGACACAAAATGAATTCATTTCGATTTTTTTCGAAGTAGAAACGTGAAGCGCGTTGTTTCTCTTCGTCTGACAAAACCGAAGTTAATTCCTCGATTTCTTCAGATTGGGGATTGAGTGGCCCCGAATAAACATGGACTGCGCCAGGTTCGACTGGGACTGTTGGACCAGCAAGGAGCCTATCCCATGTTTGAAATAGGAATTTCAAAAGATTCGTGCGGCTTAACTTCCCCCGCTGGGAGCACTTTCTCGAGAGGGGCTTGCCAGGGCGTTGTGCTCATGCGAACTGGCAGCAATGGATACAGGTTCCTTGGTCGCATATTTCAGCAGGCACCACAGCGCCCGTAAGCCATCCTTCCAGCCGATCTTTTTGCCTTCCTCGTAAGTGCGGCCCCAATAACTGATGCCGACTTCATAGATACGCAAATGCCGCTTGGCAATTTTGACCGTAATTTCTGGTTCGAAACCAAAACGTTCTTCTTCGATGGGGATGGCTTGGATCACTTCACGACGGAAAACTTTGTAGCAGGTTTCCATGTCGCTCAAGTTGATATTCGTCAAGCAGTTTGAGAGGAGCGTCAATCCCCAATTTGCGACGGAGTGCCAAAAATACAACACACGATGAGGCCCGCTGCCGAGGAATCGCGAGCCATAAACCACATCCGCTTTGCCCTGAATCAGGGGTTCCAGCAACGCGGGATAATCCACCGGGTCGTATTCCAAGTCGGCGTCCTGGATGATCACATAGTCCCCGGTTGCCTCCTGAATTCCACGCCGCAGGGCCGCTCCCTTGCCCATGTTACGAGGCTGAAAGATGACTTTCATCTGGGGATGTTCTTTTTGCAATGCGGAGAGAATTTCCCGCGATCCGTCGCGAGAGCCATCGTCCACACAGATCAGTTCGATCTCAAGGGGAACTGCCAGCACACGCGGGACAATGGCAGGTAATGTGACACGTTCGTTATAAACCGGCATCACGACCGAAAGCTTCGTCAGGCTCATTCCGCCCTTCAGTTTAGAACAAACAACGGCTGAAACGGGATAGAGTTTTTTAAAGCTCCGGAAGAAAATACTCCCTTGGGTGTAATTACTTCCGGCGATTTAGACGATCCACGATGGGGCTGCCGAGGATTCGGCACTCGCGCATATAAATAAACAACGGGACTTGTGACGTTTGAACATCGAAGCCTTACATCTGTGATGCCAGGGTATGCTCGCGTCGCATTTTAAATCCCGTTTCAGCTTAAATAAGTCTTTCCATATCAATACTTCAGGTATGTAGCAATTCCTGCTCGTTTCAGCCCAAGCGACCCAATGGGGTAGGATCCAAGGATTTCGCCGCTCAGGGCGATTCTTGTCTCAAAACCGAAATAATTGTGCAAATTCCTGCGATCTTGGCAATGGAAGTGCACCCGTATAGAAAAACCAATTATATGTGGACAACTTCTGTCAGGGTGAAGTGTTCGCTCAATCAGCAACTTTTTTGGCACGGTTTATTCCGGGATTGGGGAGTCGGCATGAAGGATGAGTCTGTTCGTTTGGGTCCACGCGAGCAGCAGATTGCCGAATTACTGCTTCAAGGCTGCGATAACGACGAAATCAGCAAAGAGCTTAAGATGGCGCGCCGCACCGTCAAGGCCCACTTTAACCGGCTATTCGTCCGCTTTGGGATCAATAGCGGGATCAAACGGGTCAAACTGGCCACACTTCTTTACCGGAGGCAGTTATGGCAGGAGAAGCAGGAAAATACGGCAAACGCAGCACCAACGAACGTGAGCAGCGCGTCATCGAACTCGTCGCACAAGGCCTTAAAAACAGTGAGGTCGCTCGCTCCATTGGAACCACGGAACATGTCGTAAAGAATTACCTGCGCGTAATCTACGACAAACTCGGGTTATGGAACCGGGTGGAGTTGGCGCTCTGGTATGAAGCTCGTAAGTTTGAAAATACCGTGAACGCCTAGAGATATAAATTTAAGAACGGAAAGCCTCCCTGCGCGGAGGCTTTTTTATTGGTAAGTATTTATTGGCAAACCTGCCGATTGGCAGGTTCGAATTGGTCAAGTTGCGCGTCCCGTTGCAGGGAGAATTTTCCGCCCGGAGTTTTTCCATACATCGGCGATCCTGGGCAGTAGTAAAGAGCGGTGTGCAAGTCAATCCAGACCTGTGTATTGGGATTCCCTAGGTTGGGCGGTTGCGGTGGGGGGTCAGCCAGTCCTACAGCCACCAGACTTCTTTCAAATAAACTTAATTGCGGTTTTGCTGGTTGTGCAGATGTTGCTGCATTGGCGGAGATGCCGCGATTTGAGGAGTGAGTCCCCCAACCGGAGAGCACTGCCAACAGCAACAGAGCGGAGAATGCCAGATAAAAATTCGCCCGATTGGCATGCCATTGTTTCGACAGCCAGACAAATCCAGATTTTTCAGGACGCAAAGTTTCCAGCCATTGCCGTGTGGATGTGGCCGACATCCACGGGGCCTTCGGTTCTTCCATGGCAACCGGCACAGATTCCGAATCCAATTCTTCCGCTTCGGTGATACTTAGGGCTGTTTGTATGGGAATGAAGGGCGCTTGTGGTATTACCTGAGGAATCGGCGCTACCTTTTCCTCGACGAGCGCAGTCTCAGAAGCTTTGAATTCATCTCCCAAGCGTGCGCTTGAGAAAACCGGTTCGTGATTGCTGAACTCTGCGGCGGAAAATTGAGTAGGTGGAACTTCTGACAATGGAGCCGGGGCCGTATCTACAGTGGCGGTGGGCGAAATCAAGCGCTCGATCTGCGGCTGAATCGCATCCAGCGCTTCAAGCATGGTTGTGCGTTCCGCAGCCACGGTTTCCTTCCAGGCTATCTGCGCCGCGCGAACGA
>Ga0070734_10001008_pt1 | contig 46017 bp, 38 predicted proteins | sample Coa_R1_8_FD_66444 | JGI IMG/M metagenome (GOLD analysis project Ga0070734, IMG submission 66444) | Surface soil microbial communities from Centralia Pennsylvania, which are recovering from an underground coalmine fire - Coalmine... | ecosystem: Environmental > Terrestrial > Soil > Unclassified ...
GCTGAGATGTGGTGATGGGGCTGTGGACCACGCCCGCACCCAAGGATAATCCGAAAATGGCAAGTAGTTCCCGCCGCAGTCTCTTCCTTGCAACAACCATCGTTGTACTGTGCGGTTTTCTGGGCATGCTTTTTGCGCAGAAAAACCCTGCCGCTGTTTCCGACAGCGATTCCGACGTCCGCGACAGCCTGCGCCAGTTCGCCACGGTTTATGACCTGGTGGAGCAGAATTACGCCGAGCCGGTGAATCCGGACAAAGCGATTTACAACGGCGCGATTCCGGGCATGTTGCATGTGCTCGATCCGCACTCGAATTTCTTTGATCCCAAGCAATATGCGTCGCTGCGGGAAGACCAGCGTGGCAAGTACTACGGCGTCGGCATGACGGTCGGCCCGCGCAATAATAAAGTCATTGTCATCGCGCCCTTTGTGGGCACGCCGGCCTATCGCGCCGGCATCCGTCCCGGCGACATTATCGTCGCGGTCGATGGCAAAGCCACGGACAACATGAGCACCAGCGACGTCGCCGATCTTCTGCGAGGTCCGCGCGGTACGACTGTGCATATCACCGTTGCCCGCGAAGGCGCTGACAAACCAATTGAATTTGCGGTCGTGCGCGACGAAATTCCACGCTACAGCGTGGATTTGCACTTCATGATTCGCCCCGGCATTGGCTACATGCACGTTTCAAGCTTCAGCGAAACGACGGAGAAAGAAGTTTCCGACGCGCTGGCAGAAATGGGCGACTTGAAAGGCTTGATTCTTGACCTGCGCCAGAATCCCGGCGGATTGCTCAACGAAGGCGTCGGCGTCGCCGACAAGTTCCTGCATAAAGGACAGTTAATCGTTTCGCATCGCGGACGTTCATCACCGGAAAAGCGTTACGTTGCTGCGCATGGCAATGGCGGGCAGGATTATCCGTTGGTCGTTTTGGTCAATCGCGGAACAGCTTCTGCGGCGGAAATCGTCTCCGGCGCAATTCAGGATCACGATCGCGGCTTGATTGCCGGAGAAACCACTTTCGGCAAGGGATTGGTCCAGACGGTTTATCCGTTGGCTGAGAACACCGGTCTTGCACTTACGACAGCGAAGTACTACACGCCGAGCGGACGTCTGATTCAACGCGACTATTCCAATGTTTCGCTCTACGACTATTATTTTGAGCGCGATAAAGAAGACAACAACGCTGGGAAAGAAGTGAAGCTTACCGACAGTGGACGCACAGTTTATGGCGGAGGCGGCATCACGCCCGACGTCAAGATTGACCCGATCAAGACGAGCCACTTCCAAGACACGCTGCTGCAACACTACGCGTTCTTCAACTTCGCCAAACACTATGTCATCGTGCATCATCCGGCCAAGAATTACGAAGTGGATGACGCGACCATGCAGGAGTTCCGCAAGTTCCTCGATGATGAAAAAGTTCCCTTTACCGAAGCTGACTTGGCGGAAAACAATGACTGGATTCGTTCCAGCATCAAGAGCGAAGTCATCACAGATGCCTTCGGCCAAGAGGAAGGATTGAAAGTGCGGGCGGAGAGCGATCCTCAAATCCTGAAGGCGCTAGACTTGCTGCCGCAGGCCAAGCAATTGGCGGACAACGCACGGCGGCAGGTTGCGGAGCGGGACGGAGCACACGCTCTCAATCGTTAGCAAAGTCACAAACGCATGGCGTTTTACGAACAGGCCCTCAACGGGCCTGTTTTGTTTGATATACGAGTTCTTACGGCATTGACTTGGGCTGGCGGCTATGTGAGAATCCCCGCTAGAAACGGGTAGTGGCTCAGTTTGACTGAGGATGTGGGCCAACCGCGCGATATTTAGCGCGCGGCCCGCCCAGATCCTTCGCTTCGCAAAAAGCGCTCGTTCAGGATGACAAGCCAAACTGAGCCACTACCCGAAAACGGCTTTTGCAGCGAAGTTCGCTACAATTCCAACTATGAGCGGTCACCGAGATATGGCGTGCATTAGCGCATTATGAAACATGCGCCGTGGGTGATTGCACTGATTCTGGCAGGTGTCGCAGGTTGGATGGATTGGCGTTACCGCCGCATTCCGAATTGGTTGACGGTACCTTGCCTGATTTTGGGTATTGCAGCGAATACATTGGCCTCGGGCTGGGCTGGAACCAAAGAATCGCTGTACGGCGCAGGATTGGGATTATTGCTGCTGCTTCCCTTCGTGCTCTTGCGCAGTTTGGGCGCAGGCGACTGGAAGCTCATGGGAGCGGTAGGCGCTTGCACAGGCTTGCATTTCTTTATTCCGGTGCTTTTGCTGACGGTGCTGATTAACGGCGTGGTGGCTTTGGGCATGATCGTGGCGAGTGGCCGCATGATGCGAACAATAAAAAACATATTTCAAATGTTAGGCTCCATGTTGACCCTGCACAAACCCGGAGTTGAGCTTACGTTGGACAATCCCGATGCGATAAAAGTTCCGTTTGGAGTATCGGCGGCGGTCGCCGTCGCAGTTTTTGGGATTCGGCAATTTTGGGGGATGCGTTGAAATTGCGTAACCGATTTCGTTGCAAGCCCTTGTTGACCTTGCTCAAAGATTCCCGCGGCAGTGAAATTGCCGAGGCAGCGGTCGTGCTGCCGCTCGTATTTTTATTTATCTTTGCAATTCTGTGGTTTGGATTGGCCTTCAACACCTGGGGAACCGTGACAAGCGCGGCGAGAGAAGGTGCGCGATATGCGTCCAGGCCGACCTGCGCGACCTGTGGACCGCCGGCGAACAATTACAGCACGACGAACCTGCCCGGGGACGTGGCAGTGGACAATGCTGTAGTTTCCTTCTTGCAAACGGCGCGGGTTGATCCGTCGAAAATCAGTAGTACGTATACTGGGCTGGATCCCAGCTATCTTGCTCCCTGCGCTTCGCCGCCGTCGCCGCCATGGCATCAGTCTAAAACCGCGCACAATATTTATATCTACCGTTTTGTAGTGATCAATGCGATTGGAGGCACTACGAACACTCCTCAGCAATGCGGGATGATCGTAGCGTTTCAGTATCCGTTTGGATCTGGAATTCCGTTTCCGACGTATCCGAATTTCAGTTTGCAGCAAGTCAACATCACCGCGGCAGGATCGAGTCAGGCGCAGAACTGATGAGTATCGCAAATATAATCCGGCGTTTGATTCGCGTTGCCAAGGAATCTGGCGGCTCCCAAATTGCGGAGTTTGCGGTATGTGTTCCCTTGCTGACTGTATTTGCAGTGGGCATTTTTGATTTCAGCGGCGCCTTCAACCTCAAACAGAAATTAGCCAGCGCTGCGCAGGAAGGCGCCTTGGTTGCCGCCAGTGAGCCCACCACTGATTTGGCATACAACCAGTTTCTAACCCCTCCCGCCTCGATCCAAGCCGTTCAGAAGGCGATATTTCTGGTTCTGGAAGATCAGAATGTGCTGCCAGCTGCGGTTTTGGGAACAGCCAGTTGCGGAACGGGGCCCACAGTTACGCAAACCAAGCTGGCATGGACATATGTAGTTACCGGTTGCCCCGGAACGCTTACCATTATCATTGACCGAGGTTGCACTCCAGGCAGCCTGCCCCTGCCTAATTGCCCGCAGGGTGTTGCCGGGGAGGACGTTATTTATAGTCACATCACAGTTTCATATCCCTATACTTGGAGCTTTAACAACGTAATCCAACTAGTGGGTGGATCGTCCACGCTACCTCTTACGCTTTCCGCGGATGCATACGCAGCCAACCAGTCATGAAAGCGCAAATAACATTTACACGCCGTTTACGCCGACGTAATGATGAACGCGGCGCCACGATGATCCTGATTGCGGTCGGACTGAGCTTTATGATTCTTGCCATCGCCGCACTGGCCATTGACCTAGTAGTGCTCTACAGCGCCCATAACGATGCTCGCCTGGCCGCTGATGCGGCTGCACTTGCCGGAGCTAAAGCAATCGCGAATTCCGGATTTACCACGGACAGCACTTCAGTGCAGTGGACCACGATTGGACCGATTGCCACGAATGTCGCGATAGCCGCCGCCATGCATAACAAAATTGGGGGACAGCCAATTCCGCAGGGCAACATTACCGTGACGTATGCCAATACCGGCACCAACACAACAAACCCTCAAATCACGGTCAAGATCGCGAGCAGCGGCGTGCCCGCGTTCTTTTCCCGTATTTGGGGAAATACTTCCCTGCCAGTCGGCGCGACATCGGTGGCCGAGGTCTATAACCCCGGAGGCAGCCCCACTCCACAACTACCTGTGCAATCGCAATGCGTGAAACCATGGCTGTTGCCGAACTTGGATCTGGGCAACACTGGTAACACTCTATTTGATCCAACAACGGGCGTACCCACCCCGGGTACCTACATAATTGGCAATTCCTATGTATTGGCATCAAGCTGCGGCGCGGGCGGGTGCACCTCTCCGTCCATTCCAGTCGCAGGGGGACAATATATACCGGCACAACTGACAGCGCCGCCAGCAAGCGTCGTGCCCCCATGCGCCCCAGACTCCTGCGCTTCCGAACAAAACATAGCGGCCTGCAGCCCTCAGCCAATCTCGTGCAGCTCTGCATCAATTTTGCAGCAGGTAGCTATTGACACGAGTAGCTGCGGAGGAAACACTTACACCTACACTGGCGCGTCCTGCCTCATCCACTCAAACTCGGGTACGACGGGACTGGGCCAAGGACAGGATTGTATGGGCTCGGACAGCGCCAGTTGCGGAGCCGCATCAGCTCCTCCAACAGTGACCCAAATTTTCGCAGGAGCTAATAACCGACTTGTTGCGGATGGGATCAATACGGGCGATTTACTTTCTGCCAGCGATTCGTTGGTGACAATTCCCGTTTTTTCTTATGTGATCGGTAGTGGACCTATTTCCCCTGTCAACCCGGTAAATGTTATTGGATTTCTTCAAGCTTTCATTACAAGTGTAGATACTTCCGGCAAAGTGACCATCCGCCTCGTGAACATCGCCGGATGCGGCTCGGGCGTGACCGGATCGCCGGTGCAGGGCGACGGCATCAGTCCGGTGCCGGTTCATCTTATCGGCAACTAAGCGATTTATTGCTGCGGCGGCCCGGGGGTGCCGGGAGAGCCCGATTCCTGCTCGGGCAATTCCACCGGTTCCGGCACGCCTTCGGGGAGCGTAGGCTGCTGCACTTGTTGCTCTTCTGCCGTAACGCCCTGATTGGGCGGAGGCACATAGGGCGTTGGCTGCCCTGCCGGTTGCGACACTCCTCCTGTTCGCAGCGTCAATAGAACATTATGTAAACCATTGGGATCGCGGTCAGAGCCCATCATCACGAAGTTGAAACGGGAGCCGTCCAACAAAGCTGCGAGAACGTCGCGAGCAGGAGCGGGGCCGAGTTCGACGATGACCTGATCCTGGGCAGCATCTGCCGGAAAATCTATGCTGGCGCCGGTCTTGCGCTGAATTTCGGTCAACACCTCAGCCAGCGTCGCGCCTTCGGCGTGAACACCCAGCATTCCACGAACAAAGCTGACCTGAATCCGTGAAGACGGGGTAGTTACGGCCGAAGCGGAAGGAGTAAATACAGATACATTGTGATTTCCCAGCTTTACCCAGACGTCATTTCCCATGGGCAAAACTTCGTAAGGTTGAGGCGATTGCAGATCCAAAACGACGCGCGTTACCGGAGGATTCGCACTAAATTGGGCGACACGAACGCGCAAAACATTCCCATTGCCCATTGAAATCGCAGGTAAATTACGCGATGGAATCGAATTGGGGAAGTCAATGACAATGCGGTCGGGATTGGTTAGCACCTGCGCTTGCGAGATAAGGGCTCCATCCGCCGAAATATCTACTTGCAGTCCGGAAGGCTGAGTGCGGAGAGAAACGCGCTGCACTGTAACGAGATTGTGCTGAACCGCCCGCGACTGAACGGGGAGCGAGCAAACGAAGAGAAGCATTCCGATAGCTGCCGTACTCTGCCACTGCAAATGCACACGAAAAGTCTAGCAGCAGGTTCAACTTACGGCAGGCACTTTGGTATTAGCTTAAGGTCGAACCTTCACTCGGCCGGTTCAGGCTATCTTTGCGACGGAAGATTCGTCAGCTCGCCGCGACTTTCCATTTGTTTATAAATCACAAGGGAGTAGATGACGGGAACCAGTCCGGCGGCCATTAAAGGCACCATGGGAAGCCAGCCATTCACATCAAAGAATGTCAGGGCAAGTCCTGTAAGTCCAGCGATGACAAAAACTTTGGCCGCGAAGCGATGGGTTGCGTTCCAGACGCGCTCGTTCGCCAGCGCCCATGGGGTACGGACTCCGACATAGAAATTGCGCCGTATTTTGCCCATGACATTTCCGAGCAGCGCAAACAAAAGCGAAATGCCGCCAATAATCGCCCGGCCAATGTTCACCGCATGGCCCATCCCCGCCCAGAGCACGATGCCATAGGTATAAGCGAGTAGCGTGATAATCAGCAACATAATGTAGAGATAGGTGTCGCGGAAGGTATCCACCTCGAACTGCTTGGGCGAGAGCCAGGGCAACGCGTAGGTGAGCAAGAGGAAGAAGGTCATCAACCCAGGGCCGAAAATGAAAATCATGCTTTTGGGGCTATAGCCGTTCGGCTGGTTGTGAATGTCCCAATGCGTGGGCACTATCGCCGGCAGATGTGGATAAGCTACAACGGTGGCGATGCTCGCGGCGATTGTCAAAATAATCGCGAATACAAAATATTTGGAAGTCATCATGACTTACCTCCAGATTTTTTGACCAAAGTCTTCGGATTGTTCTCTCCCATCAGATCCATGCCCCAGGCGAGAACGTCCTGCACCACCGTCGTATTCAGCGCGTACCAGATTTGCTGCCCTTCGCGGCGGCTGGTGATCAAGTCAGCGTCTTTTAACACGGAAAAATGGTGCGACATGGAAGGCTTGGTCATGTCGAAGCGCTCGGCAAGATCACCCGCGGTTTTCTCGCCATCCCGCAACAAACCGAGAATTTCCCTGCGGGTGGAGTCAGCCAAAGCTTTGAATGCTTTATTCACACGTATTTAGGATACCATTTAATTAGACACTTGTCTAATTACTAAGATATCCGGGGTTTGGCGATCTTTAAGAGAAATTAACGCCGAATTAGTAGATCGCTGGCGAGAAATACAAAGAACACTACGGAGATGACGCCATTCATGGTAAAGAAAGCAGAGTTCAGTTTGCTGAGGTCGTTGGGGGAAACCAGAGAGTGCTCATAGATAAGAAGGCAAGCGACGACGACAACGCCGACTATGGCTAATTTCCCGAGGCTAAATTCCACGATCAGGGCACTGAGCAGAGCCAGCATGAGGATATGAAAGGCCCGTGAAATCCATAGAGCGCGTTGAATTCCAAAATAGCGAGGAATCGAATGTAAGCCGGACTTCCGATCGAAATCGTAATCCTGACAAGCGTAGAGCACATCGAAGCCTGCGCCCCAAAAAGTTACTGCGGCTGTAAGCAGCAGAATGCGCGGATCGAGCGAACCGCGAACGGCGATCCATGCGGCGGCGGGGGCAATTCCCATCGAGAAACCCAGCACTAGATGTGACCAGCGGGTAAAACGCTTGGTATAGGAATAGAAAAGAATGATGGCCAAGGCCACTGGCGACAAAAAGAAAGTTTCATGGTTCAACCGGGCTGCTGCCAGTACGAAAACTGCGCACGATGTCGCGACAAAAAGAGAGACGAAACCTGTGCTGAGCAATCCGGCTGGCAATGCGCGCGTGCGAGTTCGTGGGTTGGCGGCATCAATGGAGGCATCGGCCAGACGATTGAAGGCCATCGCCGCCGAACGCGCTGCCACCATCGCGACAATAATCCAAATCAATGTACGCCCGCTGGGCCAGCCATTTGCGGCCAACATGGCGGCGCTCAAGGCAAAGGGAAGCACAAAAATCGAGTGCTCCCACTTGATCATTTCTAGAGTGATTCGAAGGCTGCGCAAGACCGTCACAATTTGATTTTAAAGGAAAGGGAGCGCGATGAGCCCGTGCTCCCCAAATTGTAGGACTATTTGGTGTTCTTGCCGGCAACAACAAGTTCATTTTTTACGCTGAAGACATTCGGCACGCCACGCGCTTGCGATTCCGCCAATTGCTTATCCAGTTGAGTGGACACGACTCCATAGAGCGTGACGTTGCCATTTTCGACAATAATGCGGATTGGCTTTTGCGGATCGATCGCGTACCGCTTTAAAGCCGGCGCGCCATAGATGGCCCGCGCCACTCGAAGACGAATGTCGTCGTCGAAGGGAGAAGCCGGCAGCACATTGATTTCATCAATGACGTCTTTTACGCCGGGGGTGGTCTCGACGATGGCAAGAGCTGAGTCGCGGCTAGTGTAGTCGCGCATATCTCCGCCAACGGTGACGACGCCGTTTTCTACTTTCAATGTAGGAGCATTGAATGCATTGCCAAATCCAACGCGGTCATAGCGCAGTTTGTCGGCGAGTTTCGATTGCAAGTCGGCATCGGATGCGCTGCTTTCGACTTTTACGTGGTTGCGGACACCATCCACATGACTGATTTTGTCCACTTTTCTGCCAGCGTCGAGCTTGTCGATGTAGATGTTGACCGAGCCTTCCAAGGTCACAATTGCGTCATCGGTTGTAGCTGTGATGTTCTTCCACTTGTCTTTTGAGCTGAGCAATTTTGTGACTTTTGCTTGAATATCGGTATCATAGCGGCCGGTTCCGGTTGCCGAAGAAGGCTGCTGCGCTAAAGCTGTACTGCAAAACATCGCCACAAGAATGATCCAATGCTGAATTCTCATAATTCCCTCCTTTTGAACATCTTTGCCCCAGTTTTTCGTGAAGCACCATTAAATTACGGATGGGGCAAATCGGGCAAGAGGGGATTTTCATGGGACTACTATTGCTTGCGTCGGCGAATTTTTGTGACAAAGCTGACCACGCCGTTTTGATCGCGGAGAGCGACGATTGAGATATTGCGGGTCAAGTTATATTCCACTTGAATAATCTGCTGTGAGGCCTGGTTCACGCTGGTCGTGTAGGTGACCGTCAGATTATTTTTAACTTGCTGCTCGATGGTGACAGCAGGGCCGGATTGCGTGGTCGAAGTTTCGTTGGAAAGACCTTGTGGGTCAATTTTGATGCGGCTTACGCCGAAGAGCCGTTGCACCCGGTTACCCAAAGTTGCGTTCAAGGCTTCGCCCAGGATTGCGCTGGATGCGCCGGCGGCGAATGCTGACTGGTTGGATTGCTGCAACTGCGCCGATTCTTCTTCCGTTTGCCCGAATGCCAGTAATGCGATGATATCGGCTGTGGGTAAAGGCGGCTCTGAACGATAGGTGATATTCAGATGGTCCACTTCCCCGTTCACGTTCAAGGTAATGTCGTAATCGCGCACGCGGGTCGTAGCTTGTAAGTCGAGAACCGGCGTTGTCGTAACCGGACTGGTGAAAGTTACATCTCCCCGTTCCATCCGGTATTTCGTGCCGTTGAAATAGGCCTCACCTTCGATGACATCTGCGCGCCCCAACAACACAGGTTTCGCAGCCGTGCCACGCAGATGTAAATCCGCGTCTCCCGATAGACGCACAACCGCGGTTTGCATTTGCAGCTCCGGGACGGTCACGACGTGAACATCCAGCTTGATGCGATTCAGCAGAGGATCTGTCTGGGGCAGACTTGCGGTTTGAGCCGCGCGTGCCAGATATGCGCCGAAATCAAAGCCCGGCGTCATGCCCAGCTTGTTCACTGTAATGTCACCCGAAAGCAGAGAGGCGCTAGAGCTGCCGGCGAATTTGAGATCCATGTTTGCCGTAGAACTTACGCCCGGTGGATAGCGCAGACGTACATCCTGGCCTGTCACGCCTAAATCGAAATTCAACTGCCGGTTGTAAGACGCGACGAACCCGTGAAATGCGATGCGGCCTCCGCCCGTATATGCGGTCAGATCTTGAATCTCCGCGCGGTTGCGATTGAATACGATGGAGCCATTGATATTGCTCAAGGCGCTGGGCAAATCAATATAGGCCAGGGAGCCATTGTTCACCTGTAACTTACCTAACATCAGCGGATTACTCACTGAGCCGGAAAGCGAGACATTCGCCAGCAGTTCCCCGGAAGACGTAAAGTCGGAGTTGTAGGTCGAGAGCAGTTGCATGTTGACACGACCTTCCGCATGCAAATCGAGCTGCTGATCTCCCGTAAACTGCACAGTGCCACCGCCAGAAATATCCGTACCCTCGCTTACTAAGCGGCATTGATCAATTTTTAGAGTTTGCTGGGCTACCGAGAAGCGCAAAGGGCCGTCGTTGTGCAGTTTTATGCGTTCGATATCCACTTGAAAGTCGCGCAGGTCGGCAGTGACCAACAAATCGCGCGGATGCTTCAGTTCCCCATGCACGACCAACGAACCGGATAACGGCGAAGCACCCAGCACATGTCCTGATAAATAGCGATTAAGAAAAGTTTTCACGTCAAACTGCTCGAAGTTGACGTTGATGTGCGCGGGGAAATCCCCCCGCAGATGGACATCGCCATCGAGAGCAACGACTTCCTTGATAAATTGCGAGTGGCCTGTCAGCGTCATGTCCGCGCCGCGAGTCTGGGCTTCCAGCGTAAACTCGCCGACAGGCTGACGATCCAGGGTGAGATTTCTGATGTGGAACAAGCCATCTACCGCAGGTTGCTCAGTGGTTCCTGCGACGTGAGCCTTAAAGTCCAGGAAGCCATCTACGGCAACGCGGGCATCCTGTAACTGCGGAATGCGCGTGAGGGAGAAATTTATTCCAACCAAATCTGCATTCAACGAATGGTTGGCCCAGGAATAGGAGGCATCGCCTGTAACCGCAGCGCCATTTTCTTTGATTTGGATTTGCGTCAGCGCGAATTCGCCGTTGCCGAAGGTAAATTGCGACTGCAAATGATCAAGTGGCGTCCCGCGAATCTCAGCCTGACTGAATAGCACTTCTCCATTTCCTTGCGGCGCTCCGACCGTACCCTGCGCCTGCAATGACAATTCAATCGTCCCACTCGCTGGATAATCTTTACCGAGGATGGCCAATATCTCGTGCACATCCACCTGCTGCATGTCCACGCGCGCGGTAAACGGGCTGTCTTTCATCAGCCGCCCATCTTCCAACTGCGCTCTGCCATTGAAATGAATATCGGCGTCGTCACGCCGCAACTCGCCATTGCGCAGAGCGATGAACTTTTGTGAAACCCGCAAATCTGTATTTAATGAGTCCCAATGCACCTGATTTTCGGCGGCGTGCGCCGAGGCAGGAATAAGAACGTCAAAATCTTCGGCGGTAAGGTTGCCCGCAAGCACGGCCTGACTTAGCGTACCGCTTGCTGTGCCTGAGAATGTTGCACGGCCATGGAGCACCACAGGAAGCGACTCTGGACCATGCAGTACCGTGATCAGTGGCTGCCACTCACGCAAATCGCTGGTGTTGGCTGTAAGTTTCAAAGTGGCTGTGGATGAGAGCACTCCATTCGCTTCCACATGGCTGGCCGGAGTTGTGATACTTAAATTTGAAACCTGCAATTCGCCAGGTTTAGCCCGATACGTACCGCTCGCGTGGGCCGCGAGCGGAAGCTGACCCGGCGCGAGTTTGTCGGGCGGAGCAACCGCCGCAGAAATTTCGTATTCCGCATTTCGAGGCGAACCCGTCCAACGCATCTCGACAGATCCCTCCGTCGTTCCTGCCAGATGCAAACGATCCAACGTCATTTTGCGCACCGAGAGAGCCCCCGCAATCTCGTGAACAGACAAGTCTTTCGCGTGCAGCTTGACCGTTCCAACTTGCTCGGCAATCGTTTTTTTCGGGACAGGATTTGGCGCTGGCAGCCAATTCCTCAACTCTGCATCTCCCGCAACGCTACCGCCGAGCGCTCGGCCTTGCAGTTGGGATAGAGCAATCTGGGCTCGATTGACGGCATAATTTCCGGAAAGATCTACATCGCGAAGGTTGACATATTCGTCGCGCCAGTTGAATCCTTTGACTGCAAACTTACCTTTGCCATACAAAGCGGTTTGCGACCATTCTCCTGAACCCGTCAACTTCAAACTGCCGCCGCGAAATTCGGGTTGCCGCAGGATCGCAGCCACCTCCGCCGTATCTAAAGTAATGTCATAACTGGCTTCGCCCATGGGAGCATGAAAGCTTCCCACGCGTCCATGCGCTTCAAGTTTTGATCTTCCAGAAGTGGCTTTTAGCGATTGGATCACAATATCGTCGCTGCCCAAGATGAAGCTCGCGAGCAGTGACCCCGAAAACGGGCGGTAGTTCGTGATTTTGCAATCCACTTTCCCCAGCGCAAGATTGCCCTCATAGCGTCTGCGCAAAATGCTATAGTTCATTCCCGCGACTACACCGTCCACAACAAAATCGAGCGGAATCTGTTCATCGTTCCAGAACAATGTGCCGCGCCGCACGCTGAGGCGGCTGATGGACAAGGCGAACAGTTGCTCCACTGGATTCTTTCCGGATTTCTGTACCTGCAAAGCAGGTTGATTCGTGCTGCCATCGGGATAAACCACAATGTGAATGATCGGATGGTCGAGATCCACAGAATGGAAGCCAAATTCGGCCCCAAGCACAGAAATAATTTTGATCTGCGCGGCCAGGCTATCCACGTGCGCATAGGGTATGTCCCCCGGCGCTTCGCGGCCATGAATCGTTAGATCGCGAACTTCAACCCGTAGTTGAAAAGGAATGGCGTGGATGGAGCCGAGTTCGACGCGTCCGCCTGTGATTTTCTCGAGAGCGCCAATCAGCCGCTGCCGTACCCGGCTATGAAAAACCTCGGTCGTTACATACCAACTGAGCCCTGCGAACGTGATTGCTCCCGCGAGCGCCAGCAGGAGAAGAACGATGCGAAAAGTGCGCCAGCGCGATTTTGCGCCAGCTTCGGTCATTGCACTTGCACCACGGAATCCGGTGTATTGTCGGGTGTGCGAATATCACTGCCCGCGCGGAGATTTTGAAGCCACGCCACCAGCAATTCACTGACTTTTTCCTGGGTGAGAAGCTCTTTGATCTTAGGCGTCACTTCGGCAAGAGGGACTGTGCCGCTGCCCTGTTGTTGCAACTGGGGCAAGAGTTCCTGATTGTAGTACCGCTCTATGCTGGCCGAATCAATGTTCACGCTTGGCCGCAAACGCGCATCCACGAGGCTGTTGATCTCGAGAATCATGGCGACTCGAGCCTTAAGTTCTGCTTCAGTCACTTGATGTTCGTCCAAAACCTTTTGCCAGCCATCGTCGCTTTCGGCGCCGGGATACTGCTTGCGAATTTCTGTAATACGCTTTGCGACGTCCGCCTCACTCGCCCGTGGAGCGTCACTGGATTTCATTTGCTCCCGCAGAAGCTCCCGATCAATCAGGCGATCCAAAGCTTCTTTGCGTTCGGCGGGAGTCAAGTCTTGCAGTGAGCGCATTCCCATAAAAGCTTCATAGCGCAGTGCATCATCCCAGTCGCTTTGCAAAATGATCTGGCCATTCACCGTCGCGACAATGCGGTCGAGGATCTCGCCGCCAAAAGCGGAAGAAGCCATCAGAAAAAACAGCCCCGCCAGCAACCATCCAAAAATCGAATTCTTTTTATACATTGCTAAAAACTCTGTCCAATGCTGAAAAATACGTTAAAGTGACTCGCTTGTTGCGGCACAAAATACGGCGTGCTTGGATCCGTGCAATAAGAACTCGCCGCCGATCCAGCCGGACTCGCGGTACTTTGACAACTGGGAAATACAGGTGGATTTAAATTGTATCCGAAATCGAAGCGTACGGGGCCTACTGGAGTTTTATAACGCACGCCGATTCCAATGGCATGAGAGACGTAGGCGTAATTGCACTGACTGGCTGTCGCGACTTGCCTGCACTCGTCCGGATTTTTCTGCCGCCAGCGTAATAAATTATCCAGCATGGTCCGCCCGTCGGTAAAAACGTTCCCGGCGTCTTCAAATAATGCAAAGCTCAAATTGTCCTGCACATAAGGCCAAACGCGCGGAGGAAAACGCAACTCGAAATTATTTAAAAATAAAGCACTTCCTCCGAGGGGGTATCCCGTTTGAGGATCGCGCGGCCCTGCTTGATTTAACCCAAAACCACGGTCAGAGTTTCCACCACCGGCAAGAAATCGCTCGGCTAGCGGAACCAGTGTTTCATTAGGACAACTGGTTTGCGTTGGGTCCTCACAGGTCTGGTATGGCTGCAAAATCACGGTATTGCCAAAGGCATTTTGCACGCCAACGCGAGTGGAACGGGCAAAGACAAACTTTTTATCCGATGATTTCTTCCGGCCAAACGCCGTATATGTCGTATTCTGCGTCAGAATGCGGGTAAAGTCGGCCTCGGAGCCGAAATAACTGGACGCCCAACTGATGTCAACCGTGTTGTAACTGCCTTTTGTACTTTCGAGTTCGTTGTCCCGCTTGTTCAAAATATAAGTAAAGCCCGGACCACCCACGCGCACAGGCTGCGAAAGCAAAGGAATCAAGGCGGTGCTGATGGCGATATCGGTAGCCTTCACGCGCCGGAAAGAAAAACTATAGTTCAGTTGCGTGGCTTTGCTGACCGCCTCCGCGACCTGTACGCTGCCTTCCAGCCGCTGTGAAGTAAACGTAGTTACATCTACGGTGTTGTCATAAAAAGTCGTGAGCTTCAAAGTCCACTTACGACTCCCGAATAACCGCGGCGCGGTATAGCCAATAAGCCCCCGTTGTTGAAGACGACCGACATTCGCCTTAAAAGAAACCGTATGATTGCGTCCCATGAAGTTGAGTCTTGTGACTTCAAACGAAACTAACGGGCTTACGCCGGTTGCACCTAGCGGCGTGTTGTTTCCCACGCCGGGCTGACCCGTCTGAAATTCAAGCCCCGCGCCATAGGTGAACGTATAACGTTTGGCTTCGTGCAGGGAGAACAAAACATTCTTTGTCGGCTCGTCACCGTCTGGATTCTGCACCGCTGTATCCACCTGACTGAAAATACCCAGATCGTAGAGATTCTGCTGCGTTTTCAGCATCGCCACCTGGCTGAGAGGATCTCCCGGCTTCATCTCCAGTTCGCGCTGCACAATATAATCCCGCGTGTGCACCAGGCCGGAATATAAAACCTGATCTACGAAAACTTGATTGCCTTCGGTCAGCGTGTAAGTAACATCCATGCGGGTGGCATTGTCAGGGGCTGCTTTCGCCGAGGCCACAAACGTAGCGTCGGGAAACCCGAGGTTGAAATAATAGTTCAGCAAGATGTCACGATCGGCGGAGATGCTGGCTTCGGAGAAAGGCTGCCCCTGCCCTGTGTTTAAAGCGGGAAAATTATCCGGGGAGAGCTTTTCTGCTCCAACGATGTTTAGTTTTTCCACCAGAGTTTGCAGGCCTTCGTCAACATGAAAGTGGACCGCGAGCTGGTTCTCTACGCCGCGGTAATCATCTTCCACCTGACTGGTGACCTTTACATCGCGGTATCCGCTGGAGCGATAGAGGTTCTCGATCCCACGCATATCCGAGGTCAATAATGCCTGACTGAACCGCCCGCGTGGATAAACGAATTTGTCGGCCACCTGAATCTGAAGCCGCGTGCGGAGTAACTCCTCTGGAAAATATTTGTTGCCATCAATGGTTATCGCCGCCAGCCTGTGACGAGGGCCGGGCTGAATGCTGTAAATAATGTGCAATTCACTGCCATCAGCAGACGCCTGCTTTGCAAGCGTTACCGACGCGCTGTAATATCCCAGACTCTGCATATAGTTCAGCAGATTGCGGCGGCCCTCGTTCAGCAAATCATCGTCGGCCGTATTTTCTTCATACACGGGGACGTTTCTCTTCAAAACGCTGCGGCTGATCTTGTAACCATCCGTCGTAATGGTTACGACGGGACCACGTGAGAGAAGAAAATCAAAGTCCACGGTATTAGTTTCAGGACGATACGTGCGTTGCGAAATGCTTATTTGAGCCAACAAACGGTCCTGTTTATGAAAACGCTTACGGAGCCGGTCCAGCGCATCGCTTACTCGCCGGACCGTAACCAAATCACCGGTGTGCAACTTCGCGGCATCCTGCAATTCTTCGGATGAATGCACCAGATCATCGCCGGTCATGCTGACCTTGCCCACGCGTGCCTGCTGGCCGGGGTGAAGATGCAGAACAACATCCATCTGCCTCATTTCCCGTTGCGGCTGCTGATCCGCGGAGACGGATGCCTTGTAAAAACCATTTGTCGTCATCAACTGCTGAATGTTGCCGAGCGCGCGATTCAGCTTTTCCGTAGTAAATAAAGTCCCCATCTGCAGTTTGGACGCATTTATAACCTGGCTGGGAGTTGGTCTGTCGGGGGCGCCGTCCACGCTGACCAGGCCGATGAAGAAATTTTCCACGGTAACAAAAGTGAGCCAGACCTGATTGTCACTCGTACGTGTGGCTTCCGCTCGAATATCAACAAATCGCCCCGTAGCGTAAAGTTTCTGGATGCTTCGGCGGATCAAATCGCGGTCTAAAGGTTGCCCGATCGGTTGCGCAACCAGTGCGCGGAACTCCTGTAAATCATGCTCGTTAGCGACACCGGGGAACTGAATCTCGCTCACTCGCAGGCCTTCGTAGGACGAAGTGGCAGTATCTTGTCCGGTGCCGGACATCAGCGGATGGGCCGGGCCACCCGACGCCCAAGCCGTATGGAAGGACGAGAGCGCGACCAAAGCAATGGCTGCGAACACGGTGCGTTTTAATCGCAAACCGGCTCCCCGCATCGGCTGATTAGAAATGACGGCAATGTCAGTTTCGATGAATGCATTTTCGCCGGTGTTGCCCTCGCGCGCGATTTGAGGCCAACTGGATTATCTTGCAACCTTCAAGGTATTAGGCGCGCAAATTCTATAATAAAGGCTGCACCTTGAAGTACTGGTGATTCTCCTTGCAACCTACGATCAAAAACGTGATAAATGACGAAGAGCGTTATTCCCGCCAAATCCTCTTCCGCTGCATCGGGGTAGAAGGACAGCGCCGTCTTACGGAATCACGAGTTTCTATTGTTGGATGCGGCGCCACCGGTTCGGCTATCGCTTCCCTTCTGGCGCGCTCGGGTGTTGGCAGCATCCGTATTATTGACCGCGATTACGTCGAGCCCAGCAACTTGCAGAGGCAAACGCTCTTCGATGAGTCTGACGCAGCTGAGTCTTTGCCCAAGGCCATCGCAGCCACACGCAAAATTGCGAGCTTTAATTCAGGAATTGTCGTCGAACCGCGCGTCGCCGATTTAACTCCCGGAAACATTGCCGAGTTGCTGGACGGCTCTCAACTCATTCTCGATGGGACCGACAACTTTGAAACTCGCTATTTGATTAATGACTATGCGGTACAAAATTCTTTGCCCTGGATCTATACCGCCGCAGTCGGCAGCTATGCCGTTACGCTAAACATCATCCCGGAAGAAACTTCTTGCTTGTCCTGCATCTTCCCGCATTCACCGAAAGGTGTCGTGGAAACCTGCGAGACTTCGGGCATTCTCAATTCTGCCGTCAATCTGGCGGCATCCATTGCCGCGACGGAAGCTTTGAAATTCTTGACCGGCTCAAAAAATAACATCCGCCGAACGCTGCTTTCTTTCGATACCTGGACCAACGAACACGCCGAAATCTCCGCCGCCAATCCCTGCTCCACCTGCGAAACCTGCGGAAAGCGCAATTTTTTGCACTTAGCTGGAGAAGGACGTCCTCACATTACGCTTTGCGGACGCAACTCGGTCCAGATTCACGAAAGTCACCGCCCCATCAATTTGCTCGAGATAAGCGACCGCTTAAAGCCACACGGCACTGTCCGACATAATGACTTTGTATTGAAGTTCTTACGCGATCCTTATGAAATGACACTCTTCCCCGACGGCCGCGCCATCATTAAAGGGACAACCGATACCGCCGTGGCCCGCAGCCTCTATGCCCGGTTTATCGGGAGCTGAAGCGTAAAATTCCGTAAAACCCGCGCCCAACAAGGCATTTCGGCTATTCACAAGGTATATTCGGGTGTATGATGCTGTCGTCCGGCCCTTTCCGGAACTCTGTTCGCACCGCCGGACTTTAAAAAATTCAACCCAGGTTTTCGTGGAGGAAGTATGCGTCTCACGATCGTTGCAGCTTTGATTCTCTTGCTTTCAGGTCTGGCTTCGGCTCAGGCTAACATTATCGGTGGAACTGCCAGCGATTGGGCGCCACCGTTCATTTACGCCGCCCCATTCGTTCCCCTTCTCACAACGCCATCCGCCTCATGGGGCCCGACGATGCCGGCATCTGCAGGGGCGCGTAACGCGACGTGGGGAAACGTCGCGGGAGCAAGAAACTCCACCTTTGAAACGTTACCGGAAGAGTCGAATGAACACCGCTGGGGCGGATTCCACGAACAACGTATGGTCCGCGAAGTGCGCCATGAAGGCCCCGGCATGATGGAGCCGGAAATGCGCCACGAGGCCCGTGAAGAACACGCACGTCCGTTTCGCAGCGGGATGGCCAGCTCGGAGTTCGGGCAAGGCCTCGCTGAGCTGATGGGCAAATCAAGCACGGCGACGAAAGCTTCACGAACCTATACCAATCAAGACGCAAGCCGGATGAACGACGCTAATGGGACGGTAAAGTACCGGGGAAAGACTGAGCACATCTAGGTTTTGCTTCGGCAATAAAAAAGCCGCCCGAAAAGGCGGCTTTTGTTTTGCAAGATTGCTGACTGTTCAGCGCTCGACCAACTCTTCCAGCCTCTCAAAAAATGCGGGATACGAAATCACGGCAGCATCGGCATTCTTGATCTTAGTTTCGCCTTCTGCACGCAACGCCGCCACGGCAAATGCCATCGCAATCCGATGATCGCCGAAAGAGTCGAGTTCGGCTCCATGCAATTTCTGCCCGCCGGGCACACGCAAACCGTCCTCGCGCTCTTCGACTTCAGCGCCCATTTTGCGCAGATTGGCTGCAACTGCCGCGATCCGGTCGGATTCTTTCACTCGCAGTTCCCGCGCATCGCGTATCTCGATGCCTTGCGATGTGTAGGGCGCAATTGCCGCCAGCACCGGCAGTTCGTCAATTAATGCCGCCGAATCCGCGCCAGCGATCGTGGCCCCGCGTAATTCTCTGCCGCTCGCTTTTACTGTGCCCGACAATTCTCCATGTTTTTCTTCAAGTTCGAGTACTGAAATTTTTATACCGAGATGCACAAGAACATCCAACAAACGCGCCCGCGTTGGATTCATCAACAAAGAATCAAAGATAATCTGCGAATCCGGGAATAATCCCGCTGCGCAAAGAAAGAATGCCGCGCTGGAGATATCGCCTGGAATCACCGTTTCTATACCATGCAACTTCTGGCCTCCAGCAATGCCTAAACTTTTTCCTTCTGCTTTGACCTCGGCGCCAAACGCCCGAAGAGCAATCTCTCCGTGGTCGCGCGTGCGAATGGACTCGATGACTCGAGTCTCACCATCGGCAAAAAGGCCTGCAAATAACAAAGACGTCTTCACCTGCGCACTTGGAACCGGCGTTTCGTAGGAGATACTTTGCAACTTCGATCCGGTGATTTTCAGCGGAGGCTTGCCTCCGTCACCCGCGGAAATCTTCGCTCCCATTTTTTCCAGTGGTGTGATGATTCGGGCCATCGGGCGTCGCGATAGCGATTCGTCTCCAATCAGATCGCTATAGAATTCCTGTCCTGCCAAAATCCCGCTTAACATGCGCATCGTCGAGCCAGAATTGCCGCAATCTAACGGAGCCTTCGGAGCTGTCAACCAGGGTCCGTTCCCATGCAGAATTACGCTTCCTTCTGCTCGCTCCCACTTCACCCCTAAATCCCGCAAGCAGCCCAGCGTGCTGGCGCAGTCCGCTCCTGTTGAAAAGTTGGTCAGTTTGGTCTCGCCCTCGGCAATTGCTCCGAGCATGGCATAGCGATGCGAGATGGATTTATCTCCGGGCAAACGGATTGCCCCCGAGATGCCGCGTGCCGGATGAATGCTGATAGAGGAAGAAGAAAGCATATTAGTAACTATAACGAAAAGCGCTTTTAGCCTGCGTTTTTGCTATAGTTTTGCGCATATGTTTCGCCGCTTCGAGCTATTGCTTTTCCTCGCTTTTGCCGTCTCCCTCTATGCAAAGACCGAAAGCTGGATTCAGGTACAAAGCCAGCATTTCATCGTCATCACTCCCGCAAGTGAGAAAGATGGCCGCCACGTGGCCGATCAACTGGAAAGAATGCGCGACGTCTTTCACACCGCCTTTCCTAAAGCTGAAGTGGATCCGCCGTCCCCAATTGTGGTCATTGCGGTGGAAAACGAAAAAGATTTCAAAGCGCTTGAACCCGCCGCTTATTTGGCAAAGGGTTCTTTACAGCTTGGCGGATTGTTCGTGCGCGCTCCCGATAAGAACTACATCATGCTGCGGCTTAGAGAACAGGAACCAGCGTTCGGTTATAACGCTGTCATTAATGAAAACCCGCATCCCTACTCGGTGGTTTATCACGAATATACGCATTTGCTTTTTAGCAAGGCAGAAGACTGGATGCCACTTTGGCTCAACGAAGGACTGGCGCAGTTTTTCGAAAACACTGAAATTCGCAATAAAGAAGTAAAGTCCGGCGAGCCAAGCCGGGAGAATCTTTTCATTCTGCACCAGAACCGCCTTCTTCCCTTGGACGTATTGTTCGCCGTGGACCGCAACTCCCCTTATTACCATGAAGAAACCAAGGGTTCGATTTTCTATGCAGAATCGTGGGCATTAACGCACTACTTTTGGATCCAGGACCAGAAAAATAGCACGCACAAGCTAATTGATTACATGCGGCTAGTTGCTGGGGGAGTCGATCCGGTAACGGCAGGTACAAATGCATTTGGCGATTTGAACGCATTACAGAAAACACTTGACGCCTATGTGAATCAGGCAACGTTCTTAGCATTGAAAATGGATACGCCGATTGCCGTAGATGACTCTGCCTTCGTCATAAGTTCATTGACGCAAAGTGACGCCGATGCCATTCGCGCCGACTTTCTCGCCTATGACGGCCGCACCGACGATGCAAAGGCATTGGTGGATACAGTTCTGAAAGAAGACCCCAAAAATCCACAGGCCTACGAAACTATGGGTTATTTGAATACCCGTCAGACCAATTTTGATGGGGCGCGCAAGTGGTATGAAAAGGCCATAAAGCTCGATTCCAAGAGTTATCTCGCCTATTACTATTTTGCAGCAATCACCCTGCGAAATGGGCCTCCTTCCGGAGACCTTGCGCATGAGGTTGAAACGAGCCTTCGCACTGCAATTAAGTTGAACCCCAATTTTGCGCCTTCTTATGACTCGCTAGCTGTTTTCGATGCCATGCGCAGAGAAAACCTTGACGAAGCTCATAGTATGAGCCTCATGGCCGTACAGCTCGATCCCACAAATGTTCATTTTCGGCTCGATGCGGGAAATATTCTGATTCAAATGAAACAAACGGAAAATGCGCTGCGCGTTTTTAAAGCTGCGCAGAAGATCGCGAAGAATCCGCAAGAAGAATCGTTAGTCGAGGACTCGATCAGAAGAGTGGAACAATATCAAAATGCCAGCGCCGATATTCCGTCGCTGGAAGCGGAGGAAGCGCCGGAAACGGAAAAAACAACGGCTGATGACGCTCCCCCGGTGTTGATGCGAAAAGAGCACCCTTTGACCGGGCAACGACACGAAGCCAAAGGAATCATTAAAAACGTTCGTTGCACGCCGCCAGCTCAAATGGAATTTGATCTTGTGGATAAGAGCCGCTCGCTCACTCTCCATTCTGACAATTACTACAAAGTGGAATTCAGTGCGCTGGGCTTTACACCGCAAAGCGAACTACACCCTTGCACGGACATTGAAAATCTTCATGGGCGCGTGCAATTTGTTGACTCTTCTGACAAGGAAGAGCCAGGTCAAATTGTCGCCGCTGAATTAAGCAAGTAGATTGGTGGTTAAAGTCTTTGCGAACTCAGGAACTCCCTTAGAAGTTCACTCGCTGCTTGCGGTTGCTCCCATGGTGAGTAATGCCCCGCCCGAGGAATTATCTTCATCTCGCTTCCCGCAATACGTTGGCGCATGAATTCGGCTTCTGGCGCTCCAGTCATGGCATCTTCATCGCCAGTTACAATTAGAGTCGGCACGCTAATACTCTTCAGCGTCTCTATGGAATCTGGCCGCTCGGCCATGCCGCGTTGAATCGCGGCGATGTCTTCTGCTGTTGCCTTACGCATCATCCGTAATGCGCCTTCAACTAAATCGGGGCGCAGGCTATGTGTGCTCTTCGCCATGAGTTTTGGCGTCATGCTCAGAAAGAACTGCTCAGTTCCTCGTTCCAGGACTCCGGCTGCGGCTTGTAACCGCGTTGCCCGGGCTTCCGCATTGTCGGCCTGCGCTTTCGTGTTAAACAGCCCTAAGGCAGTGACGCGCTCGCGATGCCCTCTCCAAAACTCGAACAGTGCATATCCGCCAATGGAAACTCCAGCCATGGGCGCTCGCCCGATTTTCTCTTCGTCAAGAATTTCAGCGATATCACCGGCATGCTTCTCCATCGTGATCGGACCCTCCCCAGCATCGGAGTCGCCGTGACCTCGTAAATCCGGAAGAATAAAACAAAATTCTTCCCGCAGAATTTCTACCACCCGCAGCCAAAACTCATGATGAACAGGAAATGGGTGCAGGAGTAATACTGGCGCACCCTTACCAATGATTTCATAGGCGATCTGGGCATCGCCGCTGCGAATCGTCTTAACCATAGAAGACGATTGAATCACATCTACGGATTTGTCGCTGGGCGTCCGGCAGGCATGGGAAGCATCAGCGGTTCTTCCGGAATCACGATCCACGCGATGGGATATGCCAGCAATCCTACGCCAGTCATAATCGCCGTAATCAGCCATACCAACCGTACAAGATTCACGTCGAGATCAAAATACTCGGAGATCCCGAGGCAAACACCGGCAATCGAGCGTCCGGCTCGCGGGCGCACCAGACGTTTGCGGGCGATTACCCCACCCACGCGAGTTCCACAATAAGCGCAAACATTGGCGTCATCCTGAATCACTTTTCCGCAATAGTTACAGTACATGGCTTCTCCTCGCTTTCACTTCTCAGTCAAGAATACGCCGCTGCCATACCGAAAGTTCCCTATTCGCCTTTGTATGGCTCTTTCAGGTATTCGGTGGCCGTTTCCGCCAACTTTGATTTGCTGTCCGCGGCAATCACGGCGTGATATTTCTTGACCGCAAGATCGCGTTTTTGCAGCTTGTCATAGACTTCTCCGGCGGCCAGATTAGCCTTCTGCAAAATATCTTGCTCTGGATTCGCAGCAGTACCAACCTCTTCATAGGCGGCTGCCGCGCCGGTATAGTCTTTCTGGTCTCGTAATAACTCGCCCAGGCTATAGGCTGCGATTTCATAGTGCAAACCGCCGTAGTGACCTTCGCGTCCAGCCTGAAATATCTTGCGATAGACGGCGGCCGCATCGTCATTATGATTCAACTCTCTCAGCAGATTCCCCTCTTCCAGTGTCATGAGAAGGTTCTTCGGATAGGCGGCAATCAGCTCACGATCGACAGGAAGCGCATCCGTGAATCGCCGTTCGCGGCGATAGAAAAGAACAAGTAAAATCTTGGCATCAACGCTGGTTTCGCCTGGTCCATCCGCGCAATCTTTTAAGTATTGCAGCCCTTTCTCTTTGTTCCCGCTTAGTCCAAAAATCCCACCGGCTGTGCGGAGACTCCAAGGCAAACTTCCCAATACGTACAGGTGCGTACCCACTATCAATTTTGCCTGGACAGTTTGCGGAGCCAGTTCGAGGACTTTCTCTTCATCGTGGCGTGCTCCGACAGCGTTCCGCAGCGCAGAAATCCATGCGCGTTGCATCAGCCCGGTATAAACCGAAAACTGCGCTCGGGTCACGCCGCGGGCATAAAGTGCGTCCAAATCGTTTGGATCGGCGTTCAGCCGTGCCTCTTCCAGTTTGAAGGCCCTCTGCACCAAATCCTGGAACTGCTGTTGGAATTTCGCATCTGGCGGCTGGTGCGACGCTTTGATGAAGTTGTCGTGTGCGTACTCACCCGTATTCAGGAGGTCCAGCTTGTAGAGTTCGCGATACAGAATCGCCGCCATGTAGTGGTTTACGGCAAATGGATCATCTGGGTGCCGTTGCAAAACTTGACTGAATCCTTCCGCGGATTGGTCGTATTCGAGGTTGTAAAAATGATCAAAAGCCGCAGCATTGGCCGGGTCTGACGGACGGTAGGCCATTCGCTGGGCTGGATCCGCAGCCGATATCGTGGTCTGCGCACCAGCAAGCGCGGTAGCCAGAAACAGAAGAGATAATGCTGAGAACAACCTACGCTTGCAAGAAATCGCCAATCGCGTCTCCCAGTGCGAGTTTACCTGATGGAACGCCGCCGTGCAGTGAACCATCATCGTAACGTTACTATGCCGTTAAAATCTGCCGCTTCTGCCTATAATGCGCTCAGGATAATTTTCCGTGAAAACGTAATTATTTCCGGATTATTAAATCGGACGCGATTTTCAACAAGGAATTATGCGCCGATACAGGGGTTTCGTAGGTTCCGGCAGTGGTCTTTAAGTTGCGAGCAATTTAGCGGGAAGCACATGGCTGGAGTCGCCCATAACACACAACACGAGTTCTGGCAGCCGCCCGCAGGCGAAGGGGCGACGGCCGTCCAAGCGTCTTATTCTCCCGTGCGCCCTGCTCCACATGAAGTCTGCTCCGGCTGTGAAACAGAGTTCATGGTTGCGGCTGGCTTCTGTCACGCGTGCGGATTGCCTCGAAATAGCTCCGCCGCAACTTCCGAAGCTTTGCCGCTAAATAATGCCTATCAGTGGCTCAAGGTCACGTTCGGACTATCTGGCCCATCGTTGATCGCGTTTTTAGTCGGACTGCTTTGTATTGTTATTGCCCTTATTGGCGGCGCAGCCTACTCGCCACAGTCCTATCCTGATTTCCCGGCGATCATGCTATGGCGAATGCAGTGGCTGGTCGCTGCGGTGGCAGCTTTTGTGGCCGGAATCCTGCTTAAAAACCCCAACAAATCTTAAAAATTTAGTGCGCCGCGGGTTCCGCGTGTACAACGTTGGCACGCCTTTGCTGATTCATTCGATACAAGTGATGCACAGGCCCGATTCCCCTGCCAACAGGCAGCGCGTTTGCGATGGCGGCTGCTACGTAGGCTTTTGCCAGGAGGACGGCTTCCGGCAGGCTTCGCCCATTCGCCAGATGACAAGCAATCGCTGAAGCAAAGGCGCAGCCGGTACCATGCGTGGAATTGGATCGCAATTTCTCAGACTTAAACGTTTCCCGTTGAATCCCTTGCCTGTCTCGGAAACTCAACAAATCAATCGCCTTATCCAGATGGCCGCCTGTAACAACTACTGCTTTGGCTTCCATCTCGTGCAATTTGTCTGCGGCAACTTGCATTTGCCCGGGATTTAATACCTCCATTCCGGTCAAAATACTGGCTTCATTGATGTTAGGCGTGATGACGGTGGCTATTGGCAACAGTCGTTCCAGTAAAACACGTTCCCCTGCCTTGTCTATAAGGCGCACTCCGGACGATGATACGATCACAGGATCTAGGACTACGTTGGGCAAGGGATGGTCTCGAAGAAAGTCTGCAACCGCCCCAGCCACCTTACCCGAGCCGAGCATGCCAATCCTAACGGCCGAAATTTCCATATCTTCCGCTAGGCAGGCTAACGACTCCGTAACTATCGCTGGGTCAACCGGTTCAACACGACGCACCCCAGAGGTGGATTGCACCGTCAGCGCAGTAATGCAAGATATGCCGTAGCATCCATGGGCAGCAATTGCCTTGATATCGGCGGTAATTCCAGCCCCCGATGAGGGGTCAAATCCGGCGATGGAAAGAACGATGGGCACACTGCTCATGATGGCAATCTATCGGAAAGAATTGGCATTGCAAATTGCATTTCGCGCTACACCGGCAAAGTATCGCAAAAATATTTTCGCTAATCACCCGCGAAACCATAGGCTTAAAGTATTGAAGGCGAATGAGTTACACGATTTTTATTCGTAAGGTTATGAAAACAAAGGCATGTAAATATTTCCCTCCCTTCCAAACGCGGATTATTTACCCATTAGTACATACTTAAGTCTATATATAACAGTGCCATGAAGATTATCCCTCAATTTCCACAGCGAGTTACGTGAGCTATCTATAACTATCTGATTATCTTTCCACAGCAGATTCTGTATTGACAGTCTTTCAATCGGCTCTTTAGCATCGAAGGATAGCTTTATACAGGCAAGTGATCGGGGAGGATATTCCGTTAGAGATGCGAGGTGACTGAATGCGAGGAAGTATAGCTCAAGGACTGGCCATGGTCTTACTCATAGCCAGCTCGGGAGCGGCTCAGGGGCCAACCAGCTCAGGATCTGCGAATACCCGGAATCCGGTAAGTCCGCCAGCCAAACCGGCAGGCGCAAAAACTAAATCAACTCAAACTCATCCCTTTCAAGTGGGAACTGCCTCGTGGTACGGACACGACTTCGAAGGCAAGCCTACCGCCAGTGGTGAGCCCTACAACATGTTCGATCTGACCGCGGCCCACCCTGCTTTACCCTTGGGCAGCTATGTCAGGGTAACGAACCTACGCAATCGTAAGTCGGTTGTAGTGCGGATTAACGACCGCGGCCCAATCATTCCGGGGCGCATCATTGACCTGTCCTACAGCGCCGCTCATGCATTGCAAATGAATAAATCCGGTCTGCAACGGGTCCGCCTGGATATCGTTCGCCCGGAAGTTGTTGCCGAACTCCACACCCCAGTGGCGTACTAATCCCAAAACTCTTAAAATCTTAAGTGGGATGCAAGAACCGCGTGAGCGTTTGATTGTCGCTTTAGATGTGCCCACCACAGCCGCCGCAAATAAAATTGTGGCGGCTGTGGACCACTCCGCTGGAACCTACAAAGTTGGCATGCAGCTTTTCACGGCGGAAGGGCCACCGATTGTACGGGCTCTAGTTTCTGCGCAGCATCGCGTATTCCTCGATCTGAAATACCATGACATCCCCAACACAGTCGCTTCCGCCGTGCGCTCAGCCGCCGCTCTCGGAGTCCATATGCTTACGGTTCATGCTTCTGGCGGGGGCAAAATGCTGCGGGCAGCAGTCGAAGCTGGACGTGAGACCAATCCCGCTTTAAAAATTCTTGCCGTAACCGTCCTCACCAGCATGAATGATGACGAACTGAATCGCATTGGCGTGCGAGGGTTAGCGTTAGATCAAGTCCTGCGCCTGGCGGCCACCGCCATCAACTCCGGCTGCCAGGGGATCGTGGCCTCCGCGCACGAAGCCACGGAGTTGCGCCGCGAACTTGGCCATGATTTCTTGATTGTCACTCCAGGTGTGCGCCCCGCCGGGGCGGACATCGGGGATCAGGCGCGAGTGGCAACGCCCGCAGAAGCGATTGCAGCAGGAGCTACGCATATTGTGGTGGGACGGCCGATTACTGGAGCTGAAGATCCGGCGTTCGCTGCGAGGGCGATCTTAGGAGAGTTAGCCGCTTAGGAAGTCAGCGCGGGCGAGGCGCCCGCGCCACACTATTAACAGTTACAGCTTCTCGAAAAATTCACAGGCCGAGCAGGAAATAAAAACTCCGCCTTGTACGCCGCGCTCACGGTCTTTTACCCGCTTCACGATGCGCGTGGCTTTCCCGCACTTCGGACAATCGGTGCTCTTGGTTGTGTCCATCACTTTTTTACGATCTGCAGTCTTGGCGATCTTGGGTTGCATGTTTTCTCCTTGCGCCCGCGCAGCATAAGCCGGGGAATTGATTTATCTAAAATTTCGGGAGCAATTCAAGGGGAACGGCTTTAACCGGCGTTCACAAAATCTGATCGATAGCTCTCCTCAAATAGTTTACATGATTCCCAGTTGCGGCTGGGCGGCTGGCCGTTGCATAGTCAAATCATGACCACCGAACCCATCTTGCTTCGTGGCAACAACGTACGCCTGGAACCGCTAGAGCTCCATCACGCTGAAGCCTTGGCCGCAGCCTCATCCGGAGACCCCTCGCTCTACCACTGGAGTCCGATTCCTCAGGGTAATGCCTCGGCTATTCAATACATTGAAACGGCTTTGAATTGGCAAGCGGCAGGGACTGCGCTTCCCTTCGCCATTGTTCGGCTGAGCGACGAAACGGTCATCGGCTCCTCGCGCTTTTGGAATATCGAACGATGGGCTTGGCCAGCTGGGCATCCTCAACACGGACGCCCTACACCTGACGCCTGCGAAATTGGCTATACGTGGTTTGCGCACGATTCGATTCGCACCGGAGCGAATACCGAAAGTAAATATCTGATGTTGGCTTATGCGTTCGAAACATGGAAGGTCTTTCGCGTCTGCTTTCACACCGACGCGCGTAATACGCGCTCTCGCGCCGCTCTGGAACGTATTGGCGGAAAGTTTGAAGGCATCCTTCGGTCGCATCGCATGGCCGCCGATTTCATCCCCCGCGATTCGTTCCGGTTCTCTATCGTGGCATCGGAATGGCCGGAAACAAAAGAACGATTACAGAAACTTTTAGCCCGGCGGTGAATCGAAGGTAAAGCACGGCGGCGAAAACAATTTTCTGAGACAATCAAGAGTCATTTCTGCCTTCATAGAGGTTCTGCATGTCCGATTCTGAACGTTATGCACCGGGCTGGCCCGGAATTTCTCCGCGTTGGACTTCCAGCGCCAAAACAGGCATGGGCACGGCACTCAACCAGCACAGCCGCATCTGGTTCACCTTGAGCCATGGCATTTTGAACGAAGTCTATTACCCGCGCGTGGACATGGCCTGCACCCGCGACATGGGTCTGATTGTCACGGATGGAAAAGAATTCTTCTCGGAAGAAAAACGCCATTGCACTTTCGAAAACGCGCCGATTGAGCCGGGAGTACCGGTATTCATATTGCGCAACACCGAATTGAATAAGCGCTATCGCATAGAAAAAGAAGTTCTCACCGATCCCTACCGCAATGTCGTGCTTCAGAATATCCGTTTCGTTCCTCTTCAGGGCAAACTCTCCGATTACCGGCTCTACGCGCTTCTCTCCCCCCACCTGGGAAATTTTGGCGCGGGAAACACGGGCTGGGTAAGCGACTTCAAGGGCGAGATCATGCTTTTTGCGGAACGCGACGGCATTGCGCTCGCGCTCGCGCCCTCCGTGCCTTGGGGAAAAACATCGGTTGGATTCGTTGGGCGCTCCGACGGATGGCAGGACCTATCGCAGAACTATCAAATGACGTGGAACTACACGCGAGCCGAAAACGGCAACGTCGCTCTGACCGGCGAGATTGATCTTGCCGCTTGCGGCGGTGAGTTTGTGCTTGCCCTGGCCATAGGACATAGCTGGTCGGAAGCGGCCCAGCAAACGCGTTCTACGCTGCTCGAGTCCTACGATGAACTCCGCGAGCATTTTGTCCGGCAATGGAAGAGCTGGCAGAGCGGGTTACTGAAGCTCGATGAGCCGCAACGCGAAAACGATCTCTACCGCTCCAGCATGGCCGTACTGCGTTCGCATGAATCAAAAGATTTTCTCGGCGGCGTCATTGCCAGCCTGTCCATTCCATGGGGATTCAATAAAGGCGATGAAGACCTCGGCGGCTATCACCTGGTATGGCCGCGTGATTTGGTCGAGACCGCATTTGGTTTCCTTGCTGCCGGCGCCTGCTCCGATGCCCTGCGCGTCCTTCGCTATCTCGAATCCACTCAGGAAGCCGACGGTCATTGGGCACAGAATATGTGGCTTGACGGCATGCCCTACTGGATGGGCCTGCAAATGGATGAAGCTGCGTTTCCCATCCTTCTTTTTGACGTTCTACGGCGCGAGGCTTCCAAGGAAATTACCGATCTAAAGCGCTGGTGGATCATGGTCAAACGCGCGGCATCGTTCCTTGTGCGTAACGGCCCGGTCACGTTGCAAGACCGATGGGAGGAAGACGCTGGATATTCCCCATTCACGCTCGCCGTCGAAATTGCCGGATTACTGGCTGCCGCCGATCTTGCGGATGCCGTGAGTGAGCCAGCCATAGCAAATTATCTGCGCGAAACCGCCGACACCTGGAACGAAAACATTGAGCGCTGGACTTACGCCACGGGCACTGACGTCGCCCACGAAGTTGGTGTTGACGGCTACTACGTCCGCATCTCTCCGCCAGATAGCGATGGCGCGGCCTCCCCATTACAAGGATTTGTGCCCATCAAGAACCGGCCACCGGGACAAAGCTCAGAATCTGCGATTCACATGATCAGCCCCGATGCTCTTGCGCTCGTACGCTTTGGCTTACGCGCGGCGGATGATCCGAGAATTCTGAACACCATAAAAGTCATCGATAGATATCTGCGCATCGAACTGCCCGAGGGCCCCTGCTGGTATCGCTATAACGGCGACGGCTATGGTGAGCATGAAGATGGTTCGCCCTTTGACGGCACCGGCATCGGCCGCCCCTGGCCGCTTCTTGCAGGGGAGCGGGCACACTACGAAATTGCTGCTGGAAATCGCAAAGGCGCGGAAGCTCTGTTGCGAGTCATGGAAGGCTCCACTGAAGGCGGCCGATTATTGCCGGAACAGGTTTGGGACCAAGCCGACATCCCTGAGCGAGAGCTGTTTAAAGGCAAGCCCAGCGGGTCGGCGTGTCCTCTGGTGTGGGCGCACTCGGAGTACATCAAATTGAGGCGTTCGCTGCGCGACGGCAAGATTTTCGACCAGCCGCAGCAACCGGTGCAGCGCTATCAAGTCGAAAAGAAAAAAGCCGAATACTTCGGCTGGCGGTTCAACAATAAAGTTCGTTCGATGCCGCAGGGGAAGAAGCTGCGTTTGATTCTTCTCGATGCCGCCACTGTACATTGGACGTTCGACGGATGGCAGACCACAAACGACATCCACTCGCGGGATACAAGATTGGGCGTTTATGTCGTTGATCTGCCGACAGAGTCGTTGAGGTCTGGTCAAGTGATTGAGTTTACTTTTTTCTGGCAGCAAACGCAGACGTGGGAGGGAAATAATTATTCGGTGATGGTGGAGTGAAGGATCATTCTGCCCAGCCGCTGCGGTTGAGGTTGCTAAACAACATTCCGGCACAAACACCTGCAAGGCCGAGAAGAATCATGCCTTCCATCTCCGGGCCGAGCAGCAGATGACCAACACCGAAGAGCGCGAGATAAACCATCGCGCAGCCAAGAATCCACGAGAAAAGATTGCGGCCCAAGTCGCGCGTCTCGGGAATTTCAGGAGCAAACGCGGCGATCGGCTTCCATCCGCTGACGTGGGGATGAACTTTTTTGTAGAACGATACCAGCACGGCTTGCGGTTCCGGGGAGGTCGCAAAAGTCACGATGAGCCAAACTACAGTTGTGACTCCAGTTGTAAGCAAGGCGCGTGCAGCAGAGTCGGCAGCTGAACCGCCAGTATGCCATCCGGTGAAACGTAGCCCCACGCTGACAACCATTGCGGTTGCCATCGCCGAAATCTCACTCCAAGCATTAATGCGCCACCAATACCAGCGCAAAATGTAAACGAGTCCCGTGCCCGCGCCGGTTTCGAGAACAATCTTCCAACCTTCTCCGACCGAACCGAGCAGCGCGGAAACTCCAGCGGAAAAAATGACCAAAATCACAGTAACTACGCGGGAGGACATCACGTAATGGCTCTCAGTCGCGCTGGGCTTCAAGAACCGACGATAAAAATCCGACACGAGGTAGGACGCTCCCCAATTTAACTGGGTCGCGATGGTGGACATGAATGCCGCCATGAATCCGGCGATGACAATGCCGCGCAACGCCGGCGGAACATGCTGGCTGACGATGAGCATGTATCCTTGCTCAGGATGTTGCAAATTGGGATAGAGAACAATGGCGGCAAGCGCTGTGAGAATCCAGGGCCAGGGTCGAACGGCGTAATGGGCAATGTTGAACCAGAGAACGGAAAGCAATCCGTTGCGCTCGTCCTTTGCGCTAAAGATGCGCTGCGCGATATAGCCCCCGCCGCCGGGCTCCGCTCCGGGATACCAAAAGGCCCACCACTGCACCCCGATGTTCACCAAGAATGCGAGCACTGGAAGCGCCCATAGATTTTCTGAATCTATCGGCCGCGAAAAGTCAGGAAAGAACGCGAGTGGATTCCCCGCCGACGGCCCAGCCTGCGAGCGCATCGCAGAAAGTCTCCAGATGAGAGTTTGCATCCCGCCAGCCGCGGCGACTGCGTAGTACGCGACCCCAATGACAATCGCCATCTTTAGGGCAAATTGAAAGAGATCGGTCCAGAGCACGCCCCAGAGTCCGCCTAACGCAACATAAATTCCGGTGAATGGAATAAGAAAAAATACGCAGACGAGCAATGCGTTGCGATCGGACATATTCAAGGTCACCGCAACAATACTGGTCATCGCCTTCGTCACCCAACCCAAAATGAGGCAATTCATCAGCAGGCCGAGATAGACAGCGCGGAATCCTCGCAGGAACGCTGCGGGCTTGCCGGAGTAGCGCATTTCGGCGAATTGCACATCCGTGAGCAATCCCGAACGGCGCCACAGGCGGGCGAAGAGAAAAACTGTCATCATGCCGGAGAGCAGAAACGCCCACCACAGCCAGTTCCCTGCTATGCCCTGCGTATAGACGAGCCCAGTGACTACGAGGGGTGTGTCCGCCGCAAAGGTCGTAGCCACCATCGAAGTTCCGGCGAGCCACCACGACACATTACGGCCGGAGACGAAGTAGTCATCTACGCTCTTGCCGGAGCGGCTGCGGAAGTAGAGTCCGAGAAATAGAGTGATGCCGAGATACGCGACAACTGCCGACCAGTCAAGCAGCGTGAAGTTCATAAGCTAGAACAAGCGAGTGTAATCAAACTGCGGTGAAAAGCAAGCGCGCAATTAATTCACCGGCTCCAAATATTGATCTAGCCAGTCCACTTGAGGGCAAGATCGGCTTCGAGACCACCAGCCGGAATCACTTTATCCAGTGTCTGCCCGGTCACGTACTCTATCACCATGAAGTCCACGCCATCCTTCGAACCAATATCGTGCACGACACAGATGTTGGGATGTTGCAGGCTGGAGATTGATTTCGCTTCCTGCACAAAACGCGCATGCAACTCTGGATTGGACGAAAGGTGCGCGGGGAAAATTTTGATGGCAACAGCGCGTTGAAGCCGGGAGTCGCCGCACGATAAACCTCGCCCATGCCTCCAGCACCTAGTAATGACTCGATTTCATACGGTCCGAGCTTCAATCCCGGAGCTAATGCCATAGGCAGAGGATTATACCTGCAAGAGTTTTTAAGGGGCCAATCAGAATTAGGCTTGAGAGCCGCCGGTGTAAATCATCTCGACCACGGTGCAGTCGTCACTGAGCGGCGTTCCCGCACAAAAAGACGATACGGCGGCAAAGATTTGTTCCATATCTCCTTTTTGAGCCGCGGCTTCGAGCCTCTCATTGTCAAAAAAGTCTCCGGCTGCGTTCTCAGCTTCAGTTACGCCATCGGTCACCAGAATCAAGCGATCACCATCATGAAAGTTCACACGATCGCTCTCGTAAGCGACGCCAGGTAAAAGGCCGACCGGTAAATTTCCATGCGTTGGACGAATTACTTCGCCGCCGCAGACGAGCAGTGGTTGTACATGGCCACAGTTGACGAACTCCAGTTCGCCATCCTTGCGCAAGCGCGCCAGCACCAGCGTCGCGTATTTTTCCCCGATATGTTTGTGGGTGAAGAAGGCATTGACGGCAGTGACAATCTCGGTCAGGCCAATACCGGCAGTGAGCTGGGAATAGATCATTCCTTGTAGCGTCGAAGCAAGCAGCGCCGCGGATACGCCTTTGCCGCTGACATCAGCGAGGACTACAGCAAGACCATCCGGCGTATTCACCGCGTCAAAGAAATCGCCTCCGATTTCTTTGCAGGAAAGGTTGCGTCCGGCAAGTCGGGCAAAAGGCACTTCCGGGATGGTCACGGCCATTAACCGCTGCTGGATGGTCGCGGCAATGGCGAGTTCCTGCTGGTAGCGACGCGATGCATCCTCGGCCTGCACTAAGCGCGCATTCTCGATAAGAGATGCGGCTTCTGTCGCGATGGCGTGCAAAATATTCGTGCTCACGCCAGAAATATCGTGCGATGCAAAGCGCGAGTCCACGTAAAGAGCGCCCATGGCCTCGGCGCCATATGCCGGACGTCCCGCGTCAGTATCACGCGTGGTCTGCACTTGCGGCTTGCGCAGTGGGACACAAATAACGGTGCGCAAATCGAAAGCGACGATGCTCTTGCGATTGTCGAGGTCCTGGGACTGACTGGTATCGGTCAGAACGAATTCAGAATTCGATTTCAATGCATCTTCAAGAATCGAGCGGGAAATCGTCGAATCGTCCAAAAGAGGCTCATCTTTATTGTTCCGTCCCGCGGCCAGGCGCAACTTGCCATCTTCGTTTTTCATGAAGACGTATGCCCGCTCTGCGTGAGTGAGCTTCAGCGTGACGTCGAGCAGCGTCATCAAAATTTCATCGAGCACACCGATTGTATTCAGCTTGCGTGCGGCTTCCATGAAAAGCGTGAGCTTCTCGAGATCAGTCGTCTGTGCAGAAATCTGGATTCCAGAAATTTGGCTGAGAAATTCTCGGGCAGTATTGGAAGAGGCCCGCTGTGGATTGAAAACTACGTACGAAACATCGCGGACCCCGAATTCGAGACGATCATTGCGTTCGAGCTGTTTGCGCTGCACGCGCTCGCCGTTTACGAAGGTGCCGTGTTTGCTTCCCTGGTCCTCAACAAAAAATTGCCCACTCTCCGCGATGATGAGGGCGTGATCGCGCGAAACTCGCGGATCGGCGATGACCAGGTCTTTATCAACCTTCCGGCCTACAGTGAACGGAGTGTGATCGAGCGTGAGGGTGCGCTGATCGTTGCCCTGCACAACAATCAGAAGCGGAAAAATCCCCGAGGCCGATGGACGGCCAGCACTGGAAACTTGAGTACTCATGGCGCAAATCTTCCACGTTCGGAAAACGTGGAGCTATTCAGCATGATGACAGGATTTCGCAAAGACGGAAAGAGGGCTGCGCATTATGCACATGGAAGCTCCGGCGAATCGCCCGTTTTCGCAATTTTGAACGCGAGGGTCATGAATACAAAAATCGGAAGGGTAAAACTCGTGTAGAAGGGCAATTTCCATTGATCTTGCACCAAGTTCGCGGGGAAGAATATTAGCGCCAAATCAAGCAAAAGGCTGGCAACCCAGGGCCAGGACAACAAAATCGCCGTAATCCCGAAAAGAAATCGCCCGGCGCGGCGCTCACTGTGGGACTTCCGATCGCGGACGAGTACGAGCAGCGGCGGTAACAGCAGAACTTGGTTATAGAGAGCAAACATCGGCACGGTGACGACTACAAGCGCCAGCGCAAGGCTGGCCGAAGCCGCGAACTCCGCGGAATCGCTGGCGGCCCAGAAAGCCCGCCTGCAAAACCATGCCGTCAACAAGATCAACGCACCAGAAAGAGCGTACCCCGCAGTTGGCGTGGAAAGTAACTGAAGCAAAGATGCATTGTGTGTGTAAGCGTGATAGTTCCTCAAACCAATGATGAAACGGCCAATCCAACCAGGCAAGACGTACTGCGCGCCCGCCAAAAGTGCCAGAATGGCCGCAGAAAATGCCGCGAGCAAACGCCAGCGTTCGTGCCAGCGTGCAAAACTCCACGCCATGAGCCAAAGTACAGGGAGCAGAGCTAATTGCGGTTTGATCGTGGCTAACGCGAGCAAGATTCCCGCCAAAACGAAATAGCCTGATGCAAGCGCTGCGAAGCATCCAGCCAATAGCGCGGCCACAAGCAATGTCAATTGTTGCAGTTTGATCGCTTGAATCACGGGCAGGCTGCCCAGCGTAAGGATCACGATCGCGGCCAAAATGTGGAGCGGTGGTTTCCAACCTACAACGCGCAGCCACAACAGCACGCTGAGCCCGGTCACAAACCAGAGCAGAGCGGTAAAAAGAAGCTGCACTTGTGTAAACGGCATGAATATCGTGGGAGCAATCAAGAACACGACATACACGGGGTATGCAAATGCGGCCTGATCCTGCGGATCGCCCGGCCGCGAGGCATCGAGCGGACGCCCATAATATCCCTGCTGAATTTCGCGCGTAATTTCTGGACTATAAGGATCACGGCCATGCAGCAAGAGTTCTCGAGCCCCAAGCCAGCGTGGATACAAGTCGGAAAGATTGCCGCGGGGACGATCATGCGCAACAGCATCGCGGATTTGAAAAGCTACAATGACGCGGCTTACATAAAACCAGGCACCGAGGGCAAACAACACTGAAACGATTAATATTGCACTAGAACGTGTTCTCAAATCGCTCCCCAGCTTTCATGGAAAAGAAACCACGAAAGCTTCTCCAAACCCATCACTGCTTATCTAGATCAGCTTTCCGGATCGCGCGACGCCGACCAACAATGTTAAGAACAAGAACAGCAAAACAGACGCCATCAGTTCCATGCGTTGATACCGCAAAATAAGCACCATATAAATCGGGCTGAAGAAAAGCGTAGCAAGACACATACAGACCGGAGTCCGAACCTTTTGTATGAGGCTGTCGCGTGAAAGAAGGGATTCAACAAGCAATACAATGGCTAGAAGCAATATGCTCCAGTCATACACGAAAATATGATAACTAACGAGTACTGTTGCGATCAGTGCAACAGCGAAGGCCAAAGGGCCATCAGGTTGTCCTGCCGAATTCGTCTTGCGCCAAACCATCGACGCGGCAACCAGCACTAATACGGAACTAACAACAAGGATATATCGGAATAACCAATATTGGCTCATGGGCAAAAACACGCCTATAAGTCCATGCAAATTCGCTGTGTTGTAAAACCCGCCGTTCCACATGTAGCTCTTGTTGTGCTCGGCTGCCCAAATGAAGTGCGGATAACGCAAAGTCCCTCTTATTCCGCAAACCCATATCCCGACCGCGATAGCGGACGCTGCCACTGCGATAAAACCGGTCAGCAGTTTCCTGCTCCAAAGCCACACCATGGAAGAAATGAATGGCAAAATCAAATGAAATTTAAAAAGACCAAATCCGAGCCAGCCGCCCATTCGCAGTTGTTTCTTTTCATAAAGCGCGGCGTATGCGCAACAGTAAGTGAAAAGCAAGAGAATAGAATCCTGTCCTTGGAGCAACGCCATGAATATTGGAAAATAAGCAAACATCCCTAAAAACCAAAATCCAAGAGGTGCAGTCCCCAAAATCGGCAATTGTTTGCGCAGCAAAAATGGGATGCCCATGAGTAGTGTGAGATTAGTTAACAGCCATACACGATAAGCAGTCAGATAAGAAAAGCTTGCTAGCGGGGCAAATAAGACCGCTTCAAACGCCGGATGGTTGTAAGGCAAAATCGAACCCCGTTTCCTTACTCCGGCAGGATTTAGGGATGTCTGCATCCTTTGTTGCAGATTGTCATCGTAAAGGTTAGAGGCTTGCCCACTGCGTAGGATATGCCCGGCTGAATAAAAGATTGTGAAATCCGGCATCCCAATTGCGACATTGGCCCATGACTGAACGAAAACGAAACCATGCAAGAGGATCATGCCGGCGAAATAAATCGATAGTATCCTCTGTGTTGATTTTTTGAGCATCACGCGCCCACAAATTATAAGCTGAACGGTTCGCGTGTTATGAAGTTCGAACTAATGCTAACTTCGAATTCCAACACCGGCAATCGTGATTCGCGCTATGCGTACGGCGTGATGTTCCTGTGTATTACCGCCCTCGGCACTTTTGCCATGGCAGCGCGCAGCGTCGTTGATCCAGATGTCTGGTGGCATTTGCGCACAGGCCAACTAATTTTGCAAAATCACGCAATTTTTTACACGGACCCCTATTCGTTTACAGCCTTTGGCCGCCCCTGGATCAATCACGAATGGCTGAGTGATGTACTGATGTATGGGTTGTATTCCATGGGAAGTTGGCCAGCGCTTATTGTGGCTTTTGCTTGCTTCGCATCCGTTGCGCTGGTTTTGGCTTTTTTGCGCTGCAAAGCGAGCCCCGCAGTTGCAGCCATGGTAACAATTTGCTGTGCGACAGCGACTATGCCGTCTCTTGGCGCACGTCCCCAGGTGATTTCTTTTCTTCTCATCGGCATCTTTCTTGCAATCCTCGATTGGTCGGAACAGCGTCCAAGTATTCTCGCCTTTCTACCGTTGCTCATGCTTTTCTGGGTAAATCTGCATGCTGGTTATGCTGCGGGGATTGCGCTTATCGTTATTTATCTTGCGGGGGCCGCTTTGGATGCCGCTTTCGGTATTGCAACTTGGGAACAAGCCAACATAAGGCTGCAAAAATTAGGCATGGTTTTGATCGTTTGCTTAGCAGTCATTCCATTGAATCCTTATGGATTCAAGATGTTTGGTTACCCATTCGAAACACTTCGCTCACAAGCCATGCAAAACTTGATTCAAGAATGGGCCTCTCCAAATTTCCACGAATTAAAGCACGCGCCGGCGTTAGTACTGCTGCTTGCAATTTTAGCGATTTTCGCTCTAAAACCTCGTCGTGTACTTCCGAGCGAGATCCTCTTACTACTGGCAACAGTAATGGGCGCGATGTTTTCGGTGCGACATATCCCTATTTTGGCTCTCGCTGCGATCCCAATTCTCAGTCGCATGCTGCAAGAGCAGGTCGGCGAGTTTTCTCAAATCCAGACGTCCAACTTACGATTGGACCCTCGCAAACTTATTCTTAATGGTGCAATTGTCGTGGGCTTGCTTGTTTTCGTTACGGTGCGGGTAATAAGGCTCAACAACCTGCAACTTAAAAGCGAGACCGCGAACTTCCCCACCGGAGCAGTCACGTTCCTACTTGAACAAAACATTAAGGGGCGACTGCTAAACCCATATGATTGGGGCGGTTACTTAATTTGGAAACTCTACCCTAATACGCAGGTTTTTATTGACGGGCGTGCGGATGTCTATGGAGACAAGCTTATTGACCAGTCGGTCGCCAGTTATTACTTACGGGGAAGTTGGGATATTCCGCTTAAAAGTTGGCCTATTAAAACAGCTCTCTTACCCGCCCAAGCACCCTTAGTGCAGGGTTTACAAGCGCATGGATGGGGTCCAATCTACGCTGATCATCAGGCCGTCGTTCTTCAACACTCCGACTAAAACCTTTTATTCGTTAAATCCAGTGCATCAATGGGTTACAGCAAGAAAATACCTGCCCATAACGGATGGCTCAAGGTATGATGGAGTCAATGGAGCTATGCATCTTAGTGCATAGTTTGATGATAGAGATTGCAGGAATCGAGACAATCAGGTAATTTGTCAGTCTGGTTTCTGGAGGGGATTCACAATGAAGCGAGTACTGCTTAATCTGTGGCGCAACGAGGAAGGTCAGGACATCGCGGAATATGCCGTAATGCTGGCGGTAATTTTGGTGATTGTGGTAGGCACCATTCGCCTGATCGGCACCAATTCCAACAATGTTTTCTCGTCCGTGGCTAGTTCGATTCAATAACGAAAACGCGCCGTTACCCGCATCCCGCCAAGGGCGGCGACGGGGAAGAGCGCATAACTGGGACGCTGCGTCGTCATTTTAAGACGCTTCCCACGCAGTCACGACCGCATGACGATTCTCATGACAGGAATCGGCTGCCTGCCCCCAAAGGCAAAAATCGGGCGTAAGGGACTCAATTTTTCTAAGGAACATTCATGAACCGCAGCCGGCTTTTGTTAATTGGAACAATTGCTTTGGCGCTGGGTGCCTTTGTGGCCATGGTCGTGTACCGTCGGCTGCAATCGGGCGCGTCGGCTAACATCCCTGCGGGTATAGAGGCCTTTGTAGCGGCCGACGATCTCGAAGTCGGCGCCAAAATCGAAGAGCACGATATTAAGCTGCTACGCTTCCCTGCCCCAGATTTGCCGGCAAATTATCAAAATCAAAAGTCAAAAGTGGTTGGGCGCGGCGTGATCTTGCCCATCGCAAAGGGTGAATTCATTCTCCCCAGCAAACTCGCCGGCGAAAACGCCGGTGCTGGGCTACCGGCTTTGATTCCTCCGGGCATGCGTGCAGTATCAGTGCGCGTGAACGATACAACCTCTGTTTCCGGCTTTGTTTTGCCAGGAACGCGCGTAGATGTCCTGCTTACGGGCACTCCCCAAGGCGCGGGGGAGCAGCAAACGACTACGGTTCTGGAAAATGTGGCTGTATTAGCTACGGGAACGAAACTTGAGCGCAATGCTTCTGGAGAGCCACAATCGGCGCCCGTAATCACTTTGCTTGTTTCGCCCGATGACGCGCAGAAGCTCACGCTTGCCAGCACCGAGGGCCACATTCAGTTGGCTTTACGCAATCCGCTGGATACGAAACAGGAAGACCTGGCTTCAGCTCGCGCCGGAATGTTGTACAAGAATGGCGCACCGGCTCCTCACGTCCCGACGCACGTGAAGTCTAAAGCGACGGTTGTGACGCCGACAATGCCGTCCGCTTATACGGTGGAAGTTTATCGCGGCGATAAAAAGGACGAAACCAAGTTTTGACAAGTCAAATGCGAGGTTTGACAACTATGTTGATCGTCTCCCGAACGGGGGAGAAACAGCAAATTTGGTTGCGTCACGTTTGCCTTGCGATAACGGCATCTCTATGGCTATCTGGGTGCGCGTGGGCAAATAGCTGGCAGCAACCTGCGCAGGCGCCTGAAACTCCGCAAAATACTGTTAGTTCCACTGGCGGTAATCAACCAGCTGAAAACGCGAGTTCTGCTCCACTTCGCGTAATGGTAGGCAAATCTCTGCTCGTCAATACCACTGAGCGCCTGAAGCGAATCTCTGTGACAGACCCTGCCGTGGCTGATGCCATTGTGGTTACGCCTACGCAAATTCTGGTACATGGACGCGCCCCCGGCGAAGTCTCCCTTCTCATTTGGGATGAACTTGAGCGCTCCCAAAGTTTTGATTTGCGCGTTGATGTAGATGTGACTGCGGCTGCGGAAGAAGAAAAACGTATTTTCCCGGATGAAAAAATCAATGTCAGCGCTTCTCGTTCCGCGATTGTTCTATCCGGCCATGTCACCACTGAAGATATTGCTAAAAAAGCTGGGCAAGTAGCCGAGGCTTACACAAAGAATGTCGTAAATGTCTTAACCTATGGCCCAGTTGGTGCGCAGGAAGTTTTATTGCAAGTCAAGTTTGCCGAAGTGGACCGTTCGGCGTTGCAGACAGCCGGCATTAATTTATTCTCGACCGGCCTTACCAATACACTCGGCACAACCACGACCGGGCAATTTGGCGGCTTCGGTCCTCAACAGATCAGCCAGACAGTCGGTCAGACCGGGCCATTTCAAGTCAATCAAACGGTTAACAATGTTTTGAATTTGTTCCTATTTCGCCCGGATATTCATTTTGGCGCGGTAATTAACGATTTGCAGACGAAAAACATTCTGCAAATTTTGGCGGAGCCAAATTTGATCGCGGTCAATGGCAAAGAAGCTAGCTTCCTCGCTGGCGGTGAATTCCCCTTTCCCATTGTTCAGCCTGGAAATGGTTTCACTGCCGTCACAATTTCCTTTAAGGAATTTGGAGTCCGCCTGAAATTTACTCCGCTTATCATGCCCAATGGCAACATCCATCTTCGTGTCGAGCCCGAGGTCAGCACGCTGGACTTTACCAACGCTCTGACCATTTCCGGCTTTACGGTGCCTGCATTGAGCACACGCCGTGCCGATACCGAGTTCGAAGTACAAGATGGGCAGAGCTTTGTAATCGCCGGGTTAATGGATAATCGGGTTACGGATGTGATGAACAAAATGCCGGGATTAGGTGATATTCCAATCCTTGGGGCATTTTTTCGCAGTAAAAGCGCCCAGAAGAGTAAAACTGAGTTAATGGTGTTGTGCACGGTAAATCGGCTCGCACCGGACACGCAATCCCCGACTCCGCCGGAATATCCCAAGCCATTTCTGGATAAACAGCAATTCGATAAGCCGAAGCCATCAGGAACCTCGAAATAGAGATTTTTGCAATAATTGTTAAGACAGCGTTGGCGCTGAGATGGGTAAGGGGCCTGACGGACTATGCCAGAACTTTCCGTAGTGATTGTCGCAGCTGACGCCGATCAGAGGGCTATTTTGCAGGTGCTGGTGGATGGAACCAGCGTGGGACAAGCAGTGCTTACCTGCCAAACTTTCCCTACTTCTGCGACGGATCCCATCGTTCGAAAAATACACGCTGCCAATCCTCAAATTATTGTTGTGGACATTCCCGCAGATAATGCTATTCCTGCGTTGCGAACCATGGAACTTTTACAGCATGAAGTACCCGATAGTGCCATCTTCGCCATCGGCAATTTGAATCAGCCTCAGGTCATTGTTGGAGCCATGCGCGCCGGGGCGAAAGAATTCATGGAGCGACCGACTACGACCACCGATCTAATCGAAGCCTTCGTCCGGCACACAGCCACGCAAAAGAAAACTGGCAGGGAGATTGCTCGAGGCAAAGTCTTTACGGTCGTCAATGCGAAAGGGGGCAGCGGCGCAACTACTATCGCGGTCAACCTCGCGCTGGCCTTGCAGTCAAGTCATGGCAACACGGCGTTGGTAGATATCGCCCATCTAGGCCATTGTGGGTTGCATCTGAACCTTAAACCGTCATTTAGCGTAGGCGATGCCCTGCGCAATTTACACCGGCTGGATAGTTCTTTGCTGGAAAGTTTCATGACCCGGCACTCTGGCGGTTTGCAGTTGCTTGCGGGCAGCAACGCACCAACCACTTTTGACCCCTCAACCTCAGAATTCGCGCGTTTGTTTGACATGCTGGTCAATCACTACCGGTACGTCGTAGTGGATGCTTCCTCGCGTCTGGACGCGGCTACCCGCCTTGTCTCCAACATGTCCCAGTCGGTCCTGCTAGTGTCCCAGACTGATGTCAATTCCTTATGGAGCGCCGCACGGGTGCAGCAATATCTGGCGGAAACGGGCAAACGCGAGCGCATTGGACTTGTCTTGAACCGTTACCGGAAAATCGCCGGATTCAGCGAGGCCGACGCAGCATCGGCCGCTGGCGTCAAACTCTTGTGGAAGGTGCCAAATCAATTTTCTGTGATTTCCACGGCGATTGACCGCGGTGTTCCCATCATGCAGCAAGGACATGGGGACATGGCGCAAGGTTTTCACGGTTTGGCCTCGGTTTTGACAGAAAACGACCTGGAAGTGAAGCGTACAACCTGGTCACTTTTTAAGACGGTATAACCGCTGTATAACTAGAGACACATGGGGAATCTGCAAACTTTCGAGCGTACCGAATACCAACAGGTTAAAGCCGACCTGCATCGCAAGATTCTGGACCGCCTTGATCTGGAGAAACTGGGACGCACACCCAATGACGCGGCGCGTGACGAAGTATTGCTGCTGATTCGCAACACGATCAACAGCGAAGCCGTCCCTTTAAGCTTTGCCGAACGCGAACGCCTTGCACGCGAAATACTCGATGAAATTTTCGGGTTGGGCCCTCTTGAGCCGTTGCTCAAGGACTCCACTATCTCCGACATTCTGGTAAATCGATACGACAAAGTCTATGTAGAGCGGGCGGGAAAACTGGAACCAACGGGCCTTAGCTTCAAGGACAATGCCCACTTGATGCAGATTATCGACCGCATTGTTTCGAGGGTAGGACGGCGTGTGGATGAATCCTCTCCCATGGTGGACGCGCGCCTGGCTGACGGTTCACGTGTAAACGCGATCATTCCGCCCTTGGCCATTGACGGTCCTTGCCTCTCCATTCGACGCTTTGGTCGAGACCCGGTGACCGCGCGCACCATGATCGAGAATCACACCCTCACCGAGCCAATGCTTGAGCTACTTTCGGCCATGGTGAAAGGGCGGCTGAACATTCTGATCTCCGGCGGAACCGGAGCCGGCAAAACAACTCTGCTCAACGTGCTTTCTGGTTACATCCCAAATTCCGACCGCATTGTGACCATCGAAGACGCGGCGGAATTGCAACTACGACAGGAACACGTGGTGCGATTGGAAACGCGTCCTCCCAACATTGAAGGCAAGGGTGCAGTGCGCCAGCGCCAGCTTGTGATCAATAGTTTACGTATGCGTCCCGACCGCATTGTGGTGGGCGAGGTGCGTGGTGAAGAAGCTTTTGACATGCTTCAAGCTATGAACACAGGCCATGAAGGCTCATTGACCACCGTCCACGCCAATACGCAGCGCGACGCCATGGCTCGATTGGAAAACATGTTCTCCATGGCCAACCTGAATATTCCTGAACGCGCAGTGCGGCAGCAGCTCGTCTCTGCCATCCATGCGGTGGTACAGATTGCGCGCCTCTCTGACGGCACACGCAAAGTGATTACGATTTCCGAAGTCGTAGGGATGGAATCTGACGTCATCCTCATGCAGGATATTTTCGTATTCGAACGCGTGGGAATTGACGAAGCCGGGAAAGTGCGTGGAGCATTCAAGGCCACGGGAATTCGTCCGAAGTTCGCGGACAAGCTGGCCATCGCAGGATATCGCTTGCGCCCAGCGCTGTTTGAATCCAAAGTCGAAATTTAAATTCATGTCTTTTCTGATTGCCATCATCGTATTTGCGGTAGTCGCGGCGGCAATCTTTGTCATTGCCTCGCTGGTGGATGAACGCAATTCCCGGGCACGTCTGTTGCGCGAACGGCTGGCAAGCGTAGACAAAGCTTCGGAGGGAGAACCAAACGCCGACTTAGCTTTGCTTCGCGATGAGATGCTCAGCAAGATTCCGGCGCTCGACAGCCTGCTGCGACGTTCAGAGCAAGTCTCTAATCTGCAAACCATGTTGTCGCAGGCCAATTTAAACCTGCGCGCTGGCAATGTTCTAATGTTGTCCGTCGTAAGCGCAATCGTATTCAGCTTCCTGACTTATGCGCTTTCCGGGACGGTGCAATTCATTTGGGTCGGTCTCATTTTTGGAGCCATAGTCCCCTATTCCTACGCTTCCTACCGCCGTGCCAAGCGTTTTCAGAAGTTTGAGGAACTGTTTCCCGAAGCGATCGATACGCTGGCTCGGGCCGTGCGTGCGGGTCACGCGTTTACCACAGCCCTCGAAATGATCTCGAATGAAACTTCTGAGCCGGTGGCCTCGGAGTTCCGCAAACTATACGAAGAACAGAAATTCGGTCTGCCCGTCCGGGAAGCCTTGTTGAATTTGACCGAGCGGGTGCCTCTGGTGGACGTGAAATTCTTCGTTACTGCCGTCATGTTACAGCGTGAAACTGGTGGCAACCTGGCGGAAATTCTCGATAATCTTTCTTATGTAATCCGGGAACGATTCAAAATCATGCGGCAGGTAAAGGTCTATACAGCCCAGGGCAGACTGACGATGATGTTGCTCATGGGAATGCCGCCGCTGATCGTGGTCGCCATGCTCGCCATGAACCCCGGATTCATTCAGCCATTGTTTACCGATCCCATTGGTCATACGCTGATTGTGGGAGGCATTTGCCTGCAAACGATTGGATATTTCGTAATTCGCAAGATTATTCGGATTCAGGTTTGATCTGAGCCAATATGGCGCTGATTTTTACCATCATCGTTTTTCTGACCATTGTTTTGGCGGTGTTTTTCTTTGGTGCAGCGGTCTATGCGCCGTCTTCCGTAATTGGATCTCGACTGCGTTCGTTGGGTTTTCAACGAGCACAGCCCCAGCAAAAGCGCGCATTAAAAGAGCGATTGGAGCAGGCGCTTGACCCGCTTAGCAAGGCAATCCCTCTTTCACCAAGCGAAGTTTCGCGGACACGAGGATGGCTGATCCAAGCCGGATATCGCGAACCCAAGCACCTTACTTTTTACGTGGGCAGCCGGGTTGCGCTGGCGCTCTTCGGCATGCTGATGGTGCTCTTTATTTCGCCGACATTCAATATTCTTGCCATGATCGGGGTGGGAGGACTCGGCTTCTTTATTCCGCGCTTCTTCCTGAAGCGCGCGATCCGGCAGCGGCAACATCGCATCACGCTTGGACTGCCGGATGCTCTCGATCTCACTGTAATTTGCGTGGA
>Ga0070734_10001009_pt1 | contig 46000 bp, 34 predicted proteins | sample Coa_R1_8_FD_66444 | JGI IMG/M metagenome (GOLD analysis project Ga0070734, IMG submission 66444) | Surface soil microbial communities from Centralia Pennsylvania, which are recovering from an underground coalmine fire - Coalmine... | ecosystem: Environmental > Terrestrial > Soil > Unclassified ...
CCGGGCTTCATGTAGAAGCTGTGCTTCTTGATTTCCTTGATGATGTCTTCCTGTTGCACCTTGCGCTTGAATCGCCGCAGTGCGTTTTCCAGAGACTCGCTCTCTTGAATGATGACTTCAGCCACTGTGTTCCTTCACCCCCAATCCGGTTAGGATTGGCTACGTTGCATGGCCTCGCCGTTGCGGGCCTGCCCGCTTCAATTATCGCATGTCTGGCCGTGCGTGGTCACTGCTTCACACACTGCCTGCTGCGTTTTTATGCGCTTTTCTTTTGCACCCTGCTGCGGTTTATGCGCACTTTCTATTCAATTCAGCACCGCCTGTCAAGCAATCTTTCGAAAATTTCCCGATTTTCTCCGCTTTACGGATTTCGTTAACGGTTCCGCCAACCCATTGCTCACGTCGCTACTGGCATCGCCACAGGTCGTTTGCCGTCCCCTTCACCTCTCCCTTGCTTCCTGCTTTTCCCCTGCTAGAATGGCCGCGCCGCTCAGCTTCCCGCCCGGAGGACGCTTCATGACCGATATGCGCGATGCAATCGTCGTTCTTCTTGCCGGTGGTCAAGGCGAGCGCTTGTGGCCCCTCACCCGCGATCGCGCCAAGCCTGCCGTCCCTTTCGGCGCCGCCTATCGCATCATTGACATCACGCTCTCCAATTGCATCAACTCCGATCTCCGCCGCGTTTTCGTTCTCACGCAGTACAAAGCGCTCAGCCTCAGCCGCCACGTCCGCGCCGGCTGGTCCTCCATTGTTGGACTCGGCGAGTTCATCGAAATTCTTCCCCCGCAAATGCGCGTCAGCAAAGAGTGGTATCGCGGCACCGCCGACGCCGTCTATCAAAACATCTATTCCATCGGCAGCGAACGTTCGAAGTACACCTTCATCCTCTCCGGCGATCACATCTACAAAATGAACTACGCCAAAATGCTCCAGCAGCATCTCGATTCCGGCGCGGACGTCACCGTCGGCACCATTCAAATTCCCACCGACGAAGCCGCCGGCCAGTTTGGCGTCATCGAAGTCGACAAAGACTGGCGCATCGTCGGCTTTGAAGAAAAACCGCTAAAGCCCAAGGAGTCGCCCCACAAGCCCGGCCAGTGCAATGCCTCCATGGGCATCTATATCTTCAACACGCAGCTGCTCATCCCAATCCTCATCGCTGACGCCGAAGATCCCAAATCTCATCACGATTTCGGCAAAGACATTCTTCCCCGCATCATCACCAAGCATCGCGTCTTTGCCTACGATTTCGTCGACGAAAACAGCGGCACCTCTCAGTACTGGCGCGATGTCGGCACCCTCGACGCCTATTACGAAGCCAACATGGATCTCGTCAGCGTCACTCCCGTCTTCAATCTCTACGACAGCGCTTGGCCGCTCCGCACCTGGCAGCACCAATATCCGCCCGCTAAATTCGTCTTCGGCGATCCCGACCGCATGGGCGTCGCCATCGACTCCATCGTCGCTCCCGGCTCGATCGTCTCCGGCGGACGCGTCTCCCACTCCGTCCTCGGCAACAACGTTCGCGTCAACAGTTTCAGCGAAGTCAGCGAATGTATCCTCTACAATCACGTCAACATCGGCCGCCACTCGCGCATTCGCCGCGCCATCATTGACCGTCACGTCAATCTTCCCGAACGCACCGAAATCGGCTTCGACGTCGAAGCCGACAAACGCCGCTTCCATGTCACCGATTCCGGCATCGTCGTCGTCGTCCGCGAAGAATCGCTCATCGAAGAGCCGGAAACCGCCTAAATTCTTGTGCGCAGAGTTTCATCCTGCGTCTGCTCTTTGCAGAAATTACATCGAGGCGCTCCATGTTCACCGCAACAAAAGATCTCGTTCTCGCCAGCACCGTCACGGGCTCTTTCCCCCGTCCGCGCTGGTTTGATGTCTCCATGTGGGGCCGGCCGCGACACCACCGCCCGCTCCGCCTCCAGCGACTGAGCGTTTATTTTGTAGCGCCGGCTTCCAGCCGGCGTCTTTGTTGTTGCATGTGTTGGGCTCCGCTTTAGCATGCCCTCGAGTGGGTCGCTGACTTCCACTCGGCGCCTAAGTGGAATAGACTTCAGTCTGTTCCAGCATATACACAGGCTAGGCGTATCATCGTCATCGCAAAATTAACTTGGAGCTGCCCATGACCCGCAACCTTTTCGCTGCTCTCGCCATCGCTTTTTTGGCTTCCGCCTGCTCCGCCCAGGTCGATCCCAAATGGGAAATCCACGACCGCAACCGTCCCAACCCGCCTGTCGTCACGCCCGGCACCGCCAGCACGCAGGACACTCCGGGCAAACCGCCTTCCGACGCAATTGTGCTCTTCGATGGCAAAGACATTTCCCAGTGGGTGTCCAAGAAAGACGGTAGTCCTGCCAAGTGGAAAGTCGAAAACGGCTACTTTGAAGTAGCGGCCAAAACCGGCGACATCCGCACCAAAGAGAGCTTCGGCGATTGCCAGCTCCACGTCGAATTTCGCGAGCCCGATCCTCCCAAAGGCGAAGACCAGGACCGCGGCAACAGCGGCGTCTTCCTCATGGGCCTTTACGAAATTCAGGTCCTCGATTCCTACAACAGCAAGACGTACGCCGACGGTCAGGCCTCCGCGGTCTACGGCCAATATCCGCCCCTCGTCAACGCTTCCCGCGCCCCCGGTCAATGGCAAACCTACGACATCATCTGGCATGGCCCGCGCTTTGACGCCTCCGGCAAATTGACTCGCCCCGCGCATGTCACCGTCTTCCACAATGGCGTGCTCACGCAGGACAATGTCGAACTCACCGGCCCCACTGGCCATCACGTTCGCCCGCCCTACACCGCCGGTCCCGACAAACTCCCCCTCGCCCTCCAGGACCACAACCATCCCGTACGCTACCGCAACATCTGGCTCCGCGAACTCGCGCCCGCCTCTTGAATTTATTTCGTAACGCTGGCTTGTGCTGAGCGAAGTCGAAGGGCTTCCAGCCGGCGTTCTTGTCCTATTCTCGTGTAGAGCCGTCCCGGCGAGGGCGGCATCTTCGATGTCAACCACATCGCAAACTGCCAACCGATGAAAGTTGTAGGGCCGGCCTTCCGAAGCCGGCCTTCTCCGATGCGCCTTACCCATGACCATAACCACAACGAACGTCGTTGTAGGGGCCGCTTTCTGAAGCGGCCCTCTTCGATTTCAACCGATACCGCCGCGCCATTCCCTTCACCAACCAACTGTCATTTCGACCAGAATGAACCGACGCCTTTCCTTTCCGATTCCTTCTGAGGAATCGGTCGGTCATGGAGTGGAGAAACCTCTCTTCGATTTCAGCCTTCCGTTGGCCCCGCCACTCTTGGCCCGTTGCACTCTGCAAATTTGCTGCGGCCGCGTCGTCTCCGCGTCTCTGTGAACTCCGTGCTCCGGCCTCTGTGACCTCTGTGTTGAAGTCTCTTCTTTCTTTTGCGTCACACCGTCAGCCCGCTTCGCATTCACGTTAGAATTAGCCATGGACCAAAACACAAGAGATCCATCGAAACAGGCTCGCAAGCCCGAGATCCCCAACGACCCGCTCCTCCGTCTCGTCGGCCCCGGCAAACACATTTGGGCCAACGAACCCGCCGATGATTACGTGAACGGCCTACGCGACGACTCGTATGATTGACGCCGAGTGCCTCGACCCGCGTTCAATCTAGGCCACAAACGAAAGGGCCACTCCCCAAACGGCGGAAAGCGGCCCTTCTAAACTCCACGCAAATTTTCCTACTGCTTCGCTGGCTCCTTCTTCTCGCTCTTCATCGCCGCTTCGCCCTTCTTATACAAAATCTTCTTGCTTCCTGCTTCACACGTCCCAACAGCCTTCGCTTCTCCCGCATCCGCATCCTTCGCCACAATCTCCAGCGTATAACCCTTCACGCCTTTCGCATCCAGCTTCGCCGCAATCTCCGTCTTCAACTCCTCGCAAGGCTTTGCCTGCGCATAACCGCACGCAGGCACCACCAACACCGCTGCAATTGTTAGCAACACTTTCATGGGCGATCTCCTTTTTCCGGGGAATTCCAGGGCATGCGCCGAGCATAACAAATCCCTTCGTCCGCCGAACCTGTCCGTTTCCCACCAAACAACCTCGCGCAGCTCTCGGCGTGGTCACTCAATTACATTCCACTCCCATCGCAGCACCGAAGGTGCGGCATGTGTTGAGCCCAGCCCGTCAGGGCTGGGAACCCATCCCAAGGAACCACGCAAGCGCCGTAGGCGCGACACTTCTCCCCATGCCTTTCGTCTTCGGTAAAAGTACAGCTACACCAAAACCGTTCCTTCGCTCAATTGCTTTCCGCGTCCCTTCTTACTATCGTTGTTCATGAACGTCGCTCCAAACCCCGCGCCTTTCCCCTACGCCGATTCCTTTTGCGCCCCAGCGTCTTTCCCAGTCCTGCTTTTTTCCTCCCCTGCTCTGCGCTCTCGGCGCTTCTGTTACATCCTTTCTCTTCCTAAGTCCTTTCCATTCTGCAGTTACGAAAAATCGTCCTCTAACCCCTTTGGAATCTGCAGTTGCAAAACAAAAGACTTAAAGTCCTTTAGATTCTGCAGTTACGAAAAAACCTATACCTATCCCCCTTCACCCCGAGCGATTTCTTGCGAGGGGCACTGCCTCTGCCTGCCACACCTGCAGCCTTCGCTCCTCTGCTACAATCTTCAGTTCATTTCTACTGAGGAGACGCTCTAGCAATGTCCACGAAGATCACCAAAGTCCATGCCCGCCAGGTCCTCGATTCCCGCGGCAATCCCACCGTCGAAGCCGACGTCGTTCTCGAGTCAGGCATCCTCGGCCGCGCCGCCGTTCCCAGTGGCGCTTCCACTGGCGAACACGAAGCGCTCGAACTCCGCGACGCCGATAAATCCAAATATCTCGGCAAAGGCGTTCTAAAGGCCGTCGCCAACGCCAACAACGAAATTGCCAAAGCCGTCGCTGGATTCGACGCCGCTGATCAGCGCGGCCTCGACCACAAAATGATTTCTCTCGACGGTACGCCCACCAAAGCCCGCCTCGGCGCCAACGCCATTCTCGCGGTCTCCATGGCCGCTGCCCGCGCTGCTGCCGGTGCGCTCAAGCAGCCGCTCTACAAATATCTTTCGCGCTACTCCAGCGAAAAGTCCGCCTCCATCCTCCCCGTGCCGATGATGAATATTCTGAACGGCGGCGCTCACGCCGACAGTTCTGTCGACTTTCAGGAATTTATGGTCATGCCCGTCGGCGCTCCTTCTTTTTCCGAAGCGCTGCGCTGGGGCGTCGAGATCTTTCATTCGCTGAAATCCTCGTTGAAAAAGCGCGGCTACAACACCGCCGTTGGCGATGAAGGCGGCTTCGCTCCGAGTTGCAAATCCAACGAAGAAGCGATTCAAATCGTTCTCGAAGCAATTTCCGCCGCCGGCTATAAACCGGGCGAGCAGGTTTCGATTGCGCTCGACCCCGCTTCCAGCGAATTCTTCGATAAGTCCGCCGGTAAATATATCTTCAAAAAATCGGACAAGTCCGAACACTCCTCCGAACAGATGGCCGCCTACTGGACGAACTGGGTCGAAAAATATCCCATCGTCTCCATTGAAGACGGCATGGCCGAAGACGATTGGGCCGGATGGAAGACGCTCACCAATTCCGTCGGCACAAAAACTTCGAAGAAAAAAATTCAGCTCGTCGGCGACGATCTTTTCGTCACCAACACCGAGCGCCTCTCCCGCGGCATCAACGACGGCATCGCCAACGCGATCCTCATCAAGCTCAATCAAATCGGCAGCGTCACTGAAACCATTGACGCCATCGAACTCGCCCGCAAAGCCGGATACAACTCCATCATTTCCCACCGCAGCGGCGAAACCGAAGACACATTCATCGCCGACCTTGCCGTTGCCACCGGCGCAGGCCAGATCAAGACCGGCTCCGCCTCCCGAACCGACCGCATCGCCAAATACAATCAGCTTCTTCGCATCGAAGAAGAACTCGGCGCCGCCGCAAAATTCCCTGGCCGTTCCATTTTTTCGTGAGGAGAACGCAATACGATTCGGCTCGCCACAAACTCGGACGCAGACGCGCTGACCAGGCTCATCAACGCCGCGTTTGAAGTCGAACGCCCCTTCATCGGCGCCGATCGCATCGACTGCGACGGCACGCTGCAATATCTGAGTACCGGCCAGTTCCTGCTCCTCGAAGAAAGCCACGCCCTTATCGGCTGTGTCTATCTCGAGAAACGTGACAACCGGATGTATTTGGGTTTGCTCAGCGTCGATCCTTCGCAACAAGGCAAAGGCCTGGGAAGAAAACTCATGGTCGCCGCAGAAGATTTCGCCATCAACGCTGGCTGTATCGCGATGGACTTGCGCACCATCAGTCCCCGAACCGACATTCAGCCGTTCTACGCGCATCTCGGTTATTCCGTCACGGGAACTTCGCCCATGCCGCCGGAAATTTCCATGGCCGTTCCGTCGCACTTCGTTCACATGTCCAAGCCGTTGCTGAAAGCTCAGGGGGCTCGATGAAACGCACCGCATTCTTTCTGACGTTTGTTTGCTGCGCTTCTGGCGCGGCGGCGCAGGCGAAAAAAGAAATTACTGCGAACGAAGTCATCGAGCGCATCAAGAAAAATGTCGGCCTCGAATGGCGCGCGGATACGGTGGACACGATCAAGGGGGGTGGCGACCCGAATACAAAAATCACCGGCGTCGCCGTAACGATGATGGCCACCATGGACGTTCTGCAGCGAGCCGTTGCGAAAAACGAAAACCTGATCATCACGCACGAACCGACTTTCTTCGATCATCTGGATGTTTCGACGCAGCTACCGCAGGGCGACACCGATCCGGTCTTTGCTGCCAAACGCAAATTCATCGAGGACCATCATCTCGTTGTTTGGCGATTCCACGATTACTGGCACATGCGGAAGCCGGATGGAATTCTGACCGGCGTGATCAAGCAACTCGGCTGGGAAAAATTCCAGGACGCCTCGAATCCTTATCTTTTTACGATTCCGGAAACCACCGTCGCGCAGCTCTCCGAAGAGTTGAAAAAGAAGCTTGGCCTTGTCGCGATGCGCGTCGTCGCCGACCGTGACATGAAAGTGAAACGTCTCGCGCTGAGTCCCGGTTCTGCCGGATTCACTCCCGAAGCCGGCGCGCTCGAAATGCCCGATATCGACCTCTTAATCGTGGGCGAAACCCGCGAATGGGAAACCGTCGAATATGTCGCCGACGCCATCGCGCAAGGCCGCCACAAGGCGCTCATCCTGCTCAGCCACGTTCCTTCCGAACAGCCCGGCATGGATGAATGTGCAAAATGGATGAAAACTTTTGTCACAGAAGTCCCCATCGAATTTGTGCCAACCAAGGACCCATTTGCGCCGCTAAAGCCGCCGCAAAAATAACCGCCCTATGAATCTTCAAACCGCAAATCGGCGCACACAACCAGCGCGAAGAGATGGGCATCGCAGCAGGTAGCCTATGCCACAGACAGCCTCCATTTCGCGCTTCGCTTTTGCCGCATACCTCACGTTCGCGCTTCCCGCGAACGGACCGTGGGACAAATCGCCGGATCAGTGGACCGCGGCGGACACGAACAAAATTCTCGAAGATTCGCCCTGGGCGCCAACCAAAGTCGCCATCGAAACGAAATACTCGCAGAAATACACGGATAACCTGACCCACGTCGTTTCCGATTCGCCCATAAACTCGACGCAGAATTCTCCGATCGTTCAGAACGTGCAGATCAGCCGTGGAGCTACGCCCTCTTTCTATGTGAAATGGATGTCCGCGAAAACGATGCGGCTGGCACTCGAGAAAATGCACCGCATGAGGTTGAATGTCGCGGGCAACCAGCCTCTGATAAAGGTGGAAGAATCTCCGGATTATGTTGTCGCCATCGAAGGCGATGAGCCGATGCGCATCCTTCGCGACGCGAAAGAGGATTTGCACGACACGGTGTTTGTGGAACTCGACAACGGCTTCACGCTCGATCTGGCCAGCGTGCAATTTATCGACGGAGCCGACGCGGACCCGCTTCGCACCGAATTTCATTTTCCCCGCGCCATCGAAGGAAAAGCCGCGATCGATCCCGATTCCGAAAAGGTGGTGTTTCACCTGCGCGCGACCGCGAAAAAGGAACTGCCGAATCGCGAAAACTCGATCGCCATTCGCGTCGACTTCCATCCCAAAGACATGCGCGCGCAGACTCTTCCCGACCTTTGATTAGTACTTTTTTCGCCCTGTCCCGAAGGACAGTTTCCCCTTCGGAAGGAATTACACAGGTATTACAGAGTGTGCCTCCCGCTCGTGCTAATTTTTTTATGGAGTGCGACGCGACCCCTTCCGTCAGGAGCAACATGAGCTTTCTTGAAAACGATAAGACTTTTTCCCGCCCCGTAATTTGGGGAATCACTGCATTCTTTGTCGCGTTGCATATTATGGCCGTCGTGGCACTCTTCTATTTTTCCTGGACCGCACTCATTCTCGCGATCATCACGTATTGGATGGGCGGCAGCCTCGGCATCGGAATGGGCTACCACCGTTTGCTGACGCACCGCGGATATAAAACCTACAAGTGGGTGGAATATATTTTGACGACTTGCGGCACGCTGGCGATCGAAGGCGGGCCGATTGCGTGGGTGGCGACGCACCGGGTGCACCATCAAAATACGGATAAAGAAGGCGATCCGCATTCTCCGAACGACGGCGGATTTTTCGCGCACATGGGATGGATCATCACGGGAAAATCGATGCATGCGCGCGCGGAAGAATTGCTGCCGTTCGTTCCGGATCTTCGCAAGGACAAATATTACGTTTGGATCAGCAAGTACCATTGGGTACCGCCGGTCGCGCTCGCGGTGATTATTTATCTGGCGTTCGGCTGGGTCGCACTTTTGTGGGCCGTTTTTCTCCGCACGGTTGTCGGACTTCATTCGACGTGGTTCGTGAATTCCGCGACCCACATGTGGGGCTCGCAAAGATTTTTGACGGGCGATTCCTCGACGAACAGTTTTTGGGTGGCGATGCTCACGTTTGGCGAAGGCTGGCACAACAATCATCACGCGTCGCCGCAGGCGGCGAAACACGGAATTGCGTGGTATGAATTCGACATCAACTGGTACGGAATCTGGGTTCTGAAAACGCTTGGCCTCGCCTGGGACATCAAACTGCCCAAATCAAAATTGACCGCCGCGGAACTTGCCGCGATTCCTCCTGTCATTCCCGAACCGGAAGAGATGGTCGTCGCGATTTCCGGCGATTAATTTTTCTCCGCTCCGCCCGAGTGTATTGCGGGCGGTTTCTCATCTATCATTGGGATTGCTGAAGCAAACGCAGCTCCCATGAAAATCACAAGCCGCGCCAAAGCGACCGCATTTTTTATCACGCTGGGCGCGTGCGTTGTCGCGCTGACGATCGCTCTGAACGTCAGCTGGATCGTGCTGAACTGGCGGGAAGTGGTTCCACTGGTGCTCGGCGTGGTTCTTTTCGGCTTCATCACCGCCGGAGTCGTCATCAATACGATTTTTCTCGTCCGCGAAATCCGCCGCAACGAACAACACGACAGTTTTTTGAATGCAGTGACGCACGAATTAAAAACTCCGATTGCGTCGCTGCGTCTGTATCTGGAAACGCTGGAAAGCCGGCAACTGGACGAAGCGAAGCGGCGCGAGTTTTACCAGAACATGCTTGCGGATACGGATCGTTTGCTGGGGACGGTGGAACAAGTATTGAAGGCGAGCGAAGTGCGGCAGCGGAGCACGCGAAAGAACTGGACGGAAGTGGATTTCGGAAGAGTGGTGCGCGAATCGGCGGAAATGGCGAAGTCGCGGCATCATTTGAGTGCGGAGGAATTGCGGCTGGAAAATGCGTCGAGCGAAGAATTGCTGGTTCTGGGAAACGAAGAAGAGTTGCGCACGCTGGTGCTGAATCTTTTTGACAACGCCGTGAAATATTCGGACACGCAAAAAAATATCGCGGTCGAAATAAAAACGCCGACGCTCGATACGATTTCGCTGAGCGTTCACGACAGCGGGACGGGAATTCCGAAGGGCGAGCTGAAGCGAATTTTCAAACGGTTCTACAGGGCGCAGTCTGAGAAGACGAAGCAGGTGAAGGGCACCGGCCTTGGATTATTCATCGTGCGATCGGTGGCGAGGCGGTATGGCGGAGATGCGTACGCGGAGAGCGCGGGGGAGGGGCAGGGGAGCACATTTTTTGTGCGGCTGCCGCGGGTGTATCGCGCATGAGCCGGATCTTGATTGTGGAAGATGAGGAGCATCTGGCGCAGGGATTGCGATTCAATCTGGAAGCGGAGGGGCATCAAGTCGACGTAACGGAAAAAGGCGAAGAGGCGCTGAAGAAATTATTGAAGGAGAAACAGGAGTTCGACGCGCTGGTGCTGGACGTGATGCTGCCCGGGAAAGATGGATTTGCGGTGGCGCGGGAATTGCGCGACGCGCAGAATTTTATTCCGGTGCTGATGCTGACGGCGCGGGGTCGGCAGGAAGATATTTTGAAGGGATTTGAAGCGGGCGCGGACGATTATTTACCGAAGCCATTTAATTTGAAAATTCTGCTGGCACGGCTGGACAGCATGCTGCGGCGGAAGAAGTGGGCGCGGAAGGAAAATGGCTCGGAAGCTCCGGCGGAAGTGGAAGAAGACGATCTCCCGAGGGTGTACACGTTTGGCGGGAAGACGATCGATTTTGTCGGGTTGAAGCTGCAGGTCGGGAACAAAACGATGCAATTGACGCTGATGGAGACGGAGCTGCTGCGGTATTTAATCCGGCGGGCCGGGCAACCGGTTTCGCGCAAAGCGATTTTGGAAGATGTGTGGGACCTGCGCGAGGACACGGACACGCGTGCGATTGACAATTTTATCGTGCGGCTGCGGAAATATATCGAGAAAGAGCCTTCGCAGCCGAGACATTTGCTCACGGTGCGCGGCGTCGGGTACGAATTCGTGCCGAATCCGAAATAGAGAAGGTTTCAGAAAACAATGCCGAAATTTGCGAAGCACATTTTTGTTTGCATGAACCAGCGGGAGGCGGGGCATCCGCGGCCGTGTTGCGATCCGACGGGGCAGGGAGAGTTGCAACGGCTGTTCAAGGTGGGGCTGGAGAAGCGGGGGATCAAGCTGGTGCGGGCGAATAAGTCAGGATGTCTGGATCAGTGCGAGCTTGGTCCGAACGTGGTGGTGTATCCGGAGGGCGTCTGGTACGGAGGGGTAAGGCCGGAGGACGTGGACGAGATTATCGAGTCGCACATTATTGGCGATAAACCGGTGGAGCGGTTGCGGATTGCGGACGCCATTTTAAATACGACGCATAAGAAAAAGAGTTGAACTTCGGCAGTTGAAAGTCGAAAGGGAAGCTAGGCAGGCACGACAATCAGTCAAGAAGGCCTGCGATTTCTAACACACAGCATGCAAAGAACAGGCGGAACATCACGAGCGGAAAAGGTTGCGCGGGGAGTGGGAAGAGAGAATAATTCTGCGCGCGAAGTTGCGGTAACGGAGGAGAGGGGAATTTGAGCAGCCATCCGTATGCGACTGGTCCTGGATTGTATGAACCGACGCCGGACGAGAAGACGTTTGCGTTGCTGGCGCATGTGCTGGGGATTTTTTCGGGATTTATCGCGCCGCTGGTGTTTTTCCTGGTGAAGCGCGATTCGAAATTCGTTTCGTTTCATGCGCTGCAATCGCTGGCGTGGCACATAATTTATTTCATCTGTATTTTTGGCGCGTTCATCGTCTTTTTCGTTTCGATGATTGCGAGCGGAGCCTTCCACGACCGGAGCTCCGCGCAGCCGCCGATTGCGTTTTTCGGATTCTTTGGGATGGTTTGGCTGATAGCGATCGGTGGTGGAATCTTGAATATCGTGCTGGGAATCGTTTTTGGCATCAAGGCGCACAAGGGCGAATGGGCGGAATTCCCGGTGCTGGGCGGCTGGATTTTGAGAAAGATTATTTTTAGCTGAATTCATTTTCAGTGTGGGGGACTTATGAAGCGAGTTGGCTTGCTTGCTGCAGGTTTGTTCGCGGGAGCCGCATGTCTGCCAGTGTTGCAACCGGCGGCGGGCGATGATGCACCGATTTTTGGATTCAGCGCGGACTCATCGCGCGCGGAGCGGCAGTGGGAAGAGAAGTTCAAGGCGATTCCAAAGCCGGAGAATTTGCGCGAGTACATGCGGCGGCTGACGGCGAGGCCGCACAACGTCGGCTCACCGTACGACAAGGACAATGCCGAATGGATTGCGGCGAAGTTCACGGAATTCGGGCTGGAAACGAAGATTGAAAATTTTGACGTGCTCTATCCGACGCCGAAAGAACGGCTGGTTGAGCTGGTGGACGGCGGACCGAAGTTCAAAGCGAAGATGCAGGAGCCGGCGCTGCCGGAAGATCCGACTTCGGGACAGATCGATGAGCAGCTTCCGACGTACAACGCGTATTCGATAGACGGGGATGTAACGGGGCCGCTGGTTTACGTGAACTACGGAGTTCCGGAGGACTACGAAGAGCTGGAGCGGCGCGGCGTTTCCGTGAAGGGCGCGATCGTGATTGCGCGGTACGGCCATGCGTGGCGCGGAATCAAGCCGATGGTAGCGGGAGAGCACGGAGCGGTCGGCTGCATTATTTACTCGGACCCGCGCGACGACGGCTACTCGGGCGGCGATACGTTTCCGAAAGGGCCATGGCGGCCGAAGGACGGCGTGCAACGCGGAAGCGTGCAGGACAGCTCGGTGTTCATGGGCGATCCGCTGACGCCGGGAGTGGGTGCGACGCCGGAAGCGAAGCGATTGGCGATCAAAGACGCGCAATCGCTGACGAAGATTCCGGTACTGCCGATTTCGTACGCGGATGCACAGCCGCTGCTGGAAGCGATGGCCGGAGCAGTTGCGCCGAGAGCGTGGCGCGGCGGATTGCCGATTACGTATCACATCGGGCCAGGTCCGGCGAAAGTGCATTTGAAAGTGGCTTCGAATTGGGAGATCAAGCGGCTTTACGACGTGATTGGAAAAATTCCAGGATCGACGTTTCCCGATGAGTGGGTGATTCGCGGGAACCATCATGATGCGTGGGTGAACGGCGCGGAAGATCCGACTTCGGGAATGGTCGCGGTGATGGAAGAGGCGCGGGCGATGGGCGAGCTCGTGAAGCAAGGATGGAAGCCGAAGCGGACGCTGATTTATTGCGCGTGGGATGGAGAAGAGCCGGGGCTGCTGGGCTCGACGGAGTGGGTGGAAACGCATGTGGAAGAATTGAAAAAGCATGCGGTGGTGTATATCAACTCGGACAGCAACGGGCGCGGGTATCTGGGGCTTGAGGGTTCGCAGACGCTGGAAAAATTCATGAATGATGTGGCGCGGGACATTCAGGATCCGGAGACGAAGCTATCGGTCTGGAAACGGGCACAGCTTGCGGAGATCCGGCGAGCCGGTTCGGGCGAAGACCGGAAAGAGGCGCGGGGCCGGGGAGATTTGCGGCTGGATATGCTGGGCGGAGGATCGGATCACGCGCCGTTCAATAATTTTGCGGGAGTGGCGGCGTTGGGAATCGGGTTTGGCGGCGAAGATGGCGGCGGAATTTATCACTCGATTTACGACGATTTTTACTGGTACACGCATTTCAGCGATACGGATTTTTCGTATGGAAAGGCGCTGGCGCAAACGGGTGGGACGACGATGATGCGGCTGGCGGACGCGGACTTGCTGCCGTTTGAATTTGGCGACTTCGCGGACGATGTGCAGATGTACGTGCGCGAGGTGAAGAAATTCGCCGGGCAGCAGCAGGAAGAAATGGCGGAACGGAACCGCGAGATTGACGAAGGCGCATTCACGGCGACGGCAGACCCGAAAGAGAAGTATGTGCCGCCGACGAAGGAAGAGGTGCCGCCGCATTTGAATTTTGCGCCGCTGGACAATGCGGTGGATAAGTTGAATCAGAGCGCGGAGGAGTACCGGAAAGCGCTGAACACGGCCAATGCAAATGGCGGGGCGATGCTGGCAAAAGCGTCTTTGCAAAAGTTGAACGAGATGCTGATCCAGAGCGAGCACAAACTGACGACGCCGGAAGGATTGCCGGGGCGATTCTGGTACAAGCATGAATTGTATGCGCCGGGGGCGTATACGGGATATGCGGCGAAGGCGATTCCGGCCGTGCGCGAAGCGCTGGAACAGAAAAAATGGAAGCAGGCGGAGGACGCGGCGGCGCGCGTGGCGCGCGTGTTGGAAGCCGAGGCGGGATTGATTTCGGAGGCTGCGGGGAAGCTGAGCTCGCAGACTGCGGCCAAGTAAGACGCGATTCTAAATGCCATCGTATAACCTTGCGATCGTCGGATTTGGCCACGTGGGCCGTGCGTTTTTGCGATTGTTGATCGCAAAAGAGACGGAGCTGCGGCGGAAGTACGATATTCGGTGGCGATTAACGGGAGTGGCGACGCGACGCGTCGGCTGGTTCGCGGATCCGGATGGATTCAATCCAATTGCGTTGTTGAACGGGCATTGGCCGGCACGCGCGGCAAATGCCGTACCGCCGCGGGACGTGCGCGAATGGCTGGAGCGTGCGAAGGCCGATGTGTTCTTCGAGGCGAGTTCGCTGGAAGCGCAGACCGGGCAGCCGGCGCTGGAGCATTTGAAGGCGGCGCTGGAGGGCGGAGCGCACGCGATTTCGGCGAACAAAGGGCCAGTGGTGCACGGCTATCGCGAGCTGACGGCATTAGCGAAAGAGAAGAGCCGGAAATTTTTGTTTGAGTCGACGGTGATGGATGGCGTGCCGATTTTTTCGCTGTTTCCGCTGGGATTGCCTGCGACGGAGTTGCGGGGATTTCACGGCGTGCTGAATTCAACGACGAACGTGGTGTTGACGGAGATTGAGAAGGGACGAACGTTTGAGGACGCGGTGCTGAAGGCGCAGGCGCTGGGAATTGCGGAGACCGATGCGACGGCGGATTTGGATGGCTGGGACGCGGCGGTGAAATTGGCGGCGCTGGCGATTGTGTTGATGGGCGCGGACGTGAAGATCGAGCAAGTGAAACGGACGGGGATACGCGAGTTGAGTGAAGAGAAGATTCGCGCGGTGCACGCGGCGGGAATGAGGTACAAGCTAGTGTGCCGGGCGGAGCGGCGAGGAGATTCGGTGCAGTGCTGCGTGCAGGCGGAAATGTTGCTGGCGAGCGATCCGCTGGCGGGGCTGGAAGGAACGAGTTCGGCGATTCGATTTGATCTTGATATGTTTGGGCTGTCGATTGTGGAGCACAATCCGGGGATTGAAGCGACGGCGTATGGGTTGTTGGCGGATTTGGTGCGAGTGGCGACGACGGGATGATCGGTGATTTCCGGCCAGAAACGGCGATTCAAATTATTTTCGAAAATTAGCGGCGTAAGCGGGAACGGGAAGCGAGGGATCGCAGCGTTCGTCGCGGATGGGTGCGTCTGCGACGAGTCTTAGCGGGACGATTCCCGCCCAGACTTTCAGAGCGTAGTCATCGAGGTCGTCTTCGACAGGACCCGTGCGGACTTTTGCGGAGACTTCGGTGAGCGGAAGTTTGAGGATGCTGGTGGCCTTGAGTTCTTTTTCGTTGGGCTGGCGGGCGTCGTTCCAGCGGCCGGGGAGGATTTTTTCCGTGAAGGCGCGAAGGGCTTCGAGTTTTTCTGTGGGGGCGTCGACGAGTTGCGCGACGCCAAGAGCGACGACGCTGCGGTAGTTCATGGAGTGGTTGAAAACGGAGCGAGCGAGGATGAGGCCGTCGGCGAGGGTGACGGTGATGCAGACGGAGAGACCGTCAGAGAGATTGCGGAGCATGCGGCTGGCAGCGGAGCCGTGGAAATAAATAGAGTCGCCGACGCGCGCGAACATGGTGGGGATGACGAAGGTTTGCGAGTCGACCGTGAAACCGACGTGGCAGACGAAGGCTTCGTCGAGAATTGCGTCAATGACGGAGCGATCGTAGACGGCGCGCTGCGGTTCGCGGACGACGCACGTGCGGCCGGTGGGTGCTGTGGAACCAGACATGACGGACACCTGGGTGAGACGGAGCGCAGAGTTGATAGCCGGCGCTCGCGGCATGAGTGGGAGATGCGAGGAACATGCTAGCACGGGGCCAGCGGGCGCGTGTGCCGGGCAAGTGTGAGAAACTATCGGGCTAAATTGGAGGCACTGCGATGAGTACGGCGACGAGACATGAAGCCAGCGGCGCGCTGGATATCGCGTGGGTGCGAGAGCAATTTCCGTCGTTGCGCGAGCAGGCGGGGGGAGCGCCGGCTGCATTTCTGGATGGGCCAGCCGGAACGCAAGTGCCGCGACAGGTGATGGACGCGATTACGAATTATTTGACGCATGCGAATGCGAATACGTACGGAATGTTTGCGACGAGCCGGCGCACGAACGAAATGATTGTGAGTGTGCGCGGCGCGATGGCGGATTTTTTCAATTGCTCGGCGGATGAGGTCGTGTTCGGGCAGAACATGACGACGATTACGCTGGGGTTGGCGCGAGCGATTGGGCGTGAGTTGAAGGCAGGTGACGAAATTGTGGTGACGACGCTGGACCACGACGCGAACGTGGGGCCGTGGCGCGCGCTGGAAGAAAAGGGAGTCGTTGTGCGGCAGGCGGACATTCGCGAGACGGATTGCACGCTGGATCTCGAAGATTTACAGGAGAAGATTTCGAGCAAAACGAAATTGGTTACAGTTGGGTATGCGTCAAACATGGTGGGGACGATCAACCCGGTGGCGGAAATTACGAAGATGGCGCATGCGGCGGGAGCGCTGATGTTCATTGATGCGGTGCACTATGCGCCGCACGGGTTGATTGATGTGAAGGCGCTCGATTGCGATTTCCTGGCATGCTCGCCGTACAAATTTTTTGGGCCACATATGGGAACGCTCTACGGCAAGAAAGAACATTTGGAGCGATTCAAGCCGTACAAGGTGCGGCCAGCGACGAGTGTTTCGCCGGAATGTTGGGAGACCGGGACGCAAGTGCAGGAGTTGATTGCGGGAATCGGCGCTGCGGTGGAATACATCGCGGAGTTAGGCAGAAGGTGCGATGCAACGACGAAGACGCGGCGGGAAGCATTGGCGGCGGCGTATGCGACGACGGTGTCGTATGAACGAGCGTTGTTGACGCGATTGATGGATGGACTGGAGAATTTGCCGGGGATTCGGATTTTTGGGATTACGGAGCGTGCGCGATTTGGGGAGCGGTGCGCGACGGTGTCATTTCGAATCGGGGAGCAAAATCCGACGGAGATTGCGACGTTTTTGGGAGAGCGCGGGATTTTCACGTGGGATGGGAATTTTTACGCGATCAACTTGTCCGAGCGGCTGGGAGTGGAGCAGAAGGGCGGCGTGCTGCGCGTTGGACTCGTTCATTACAACACTGCGGAGGAAGTGGACCGTTTGCTTGGAGCGCTGCGGGAATTTTGCGCGCAGGCGTGAAGCGCGAATCAGGTTTGCAGAACTAATTTTGCGCGGCGGCGCGACTGGGACGCGAAGTAGGCGCATGTGAAGGCGAGCGTCGAGTATGGAAGCCAGCCGAAGGTCCAACCGGCGATGAGATGTGCGGGGACGTAAGTCACCAGCATGATCCAAGTAAATTTTTGAGCTTCGCAGACGTAGCCGATTAGACAGCCAGCCAGGCAATAACAGAACAAGATTCCGAAGTGAGCGAACGGCGAATACGCATCGCGCGCGCCGACTGTTTGTTGGGAAATCCACGGTGCGAGGCGAAGGATTCCGAAGAGGGGCAAAATCGCGCCAATCAAAGCGGAAAGAACGACGAGCGCAATCGAGATTCGGCGGCCGAACGGGAGGAAGTGATTGCGGATGCCGCGGTCGAAGACTTTGTCCGTGACGAGATAGGCGTTGCCGCCTGGCGCCATTTGGTAGGTGCCGCGCTCGAGTTGAAATTTCGCGTTGCGTTCGTGTTCGGCGTTCAGTTCGTCGCAGACCTCGTTGAAAGTTTGCGGAGGCGTTTTTGCGGGGCCGAGGGTCGCGGCTTTGGAGTCGTGGCGGCGCTTGAGTTCGGCGAGATCGTTCACGTTTGGAAAATCTTGCGTGATGCGAAATGGCGGCTGATCGAAGATCGATGGAAGCGGTTTGTTGCGCGTCAAGAAAAGATTGCCGTTGGCGAGGCGCGTGGCGAATTCGACCGCACAGGCGTTGCGAACGGAGACGACCTGATTGACCGTTGCTTTGACTTCCACGATGGTGAGGGCGCAGGTAGCGGCGTCGTTCGGGTTTATGTAACGGCGGAGCAGGTTGGTGCCGAAATTCTTAGCGCGAAACGTGCATTGGGGACGGTAGTTCAGCCCAGTGAGCTGGTCGTCGAAAGGCTTCAGGTACTGGCGTTGCGCAGGCGTGAGGGCGCTTTCGGGAATTTCTTCGTAATCGAATCGAAGTGGAATCGGGCGTGAGTTTTGTCGCAGGCGGTCTTTCGAATCGAACGCCACCTTGTAGATGGTCCACAGGTAGTAGGGAAGGTCCAGATCAAACGGGATGGGCACGGCGCACCTCGGCGTTGAGTCCAGAGTAGCGCGGGAGATTTTGTGAAGACCCAGCAAGCGGCAGGCGTGCGACGGATTTAGTAACTGGCCGTGAGGACAGGCAAGGGTCGGATCACGATGAAGCCGTGGAGTTGTGGAACCAATTGCCGGAATCGGTGAAGGAGGCGAAAAATGGTCGCAGGAGACCACGCGTTCGGCGGGACAAAATAAGCGCGAGAATGTGAAAGCGTGTGCAAGGAAAGCGGTGTGACAACGCGTGCGGCGGACGTGTATTCTTTTGGGCTATGACAAAACGACCGAAACCAATTGTGCTGACTGTGCTGGATGGATGGGGATACCGCGCGGAGCGGGACGGGAACGCGATTGCGCTGGCGCGCAAACCAGTTTACGACGAACTGTTGCGAAAATTTCCGAACACACTGATTGGCACGTCCGGACCGGACGTCGGCCTGCCAAACGGACAAATGGGGAACAGCGAAGTCGGGCACATGAATATGGGTGCCGGGCGCGTGGTGCGGATGGACATCACGAAGATCGACGTCTTGGTGGCGAACAATCAGCTGGATGAAGTGCCACTTTTCAAACAAGCGATGGAGCGCGGCAAGCAGCGGCAACTGCACTTTCTGGGGCTGTTGAGCGATGGCGGCGTTCATTCGCACATCGAGCATTTGTTTGCGCTGCTGGAGATGGCGAAGCGGGACAAAGTGGAAAAGGTGTTTGTGCACTGCTTTATGGATGGACGAGATACGCCGCCGCACAGCGGCAAAGAGTTCGTGCAGCGGTTGCAGCAAAAGATGCGGGAGTTGGGCGTCGGCGAGATTGCGACGGTCGTAGGGCGTTACTACGCGATGGATCGCGACAACCGTTGGGAGCGCGTGGAGATGGCGTATCACGCGCTCGTTCATGGCGAGGCGGAGACGAAGTCGAACGATCCGGTCGCGGCGCTCGCAAAAAGTTACGAAGACGGCGTGACGGACGAATTCGTGAAGCCGGTCGTGATTACGCAGGGAAGCGGAGCGTCGGCTGCTCCGGTTGGAATGATTCGCGACGACGACGCGGTGATTTTTTACAATTTTCGCGCGGACCGCGCCCGGCAGATGACGTACGCGCTGGCTGCGCCCGACTTTGACAAGTTCGTGGACGCAAAGCGGCCGAAGAATCTTTTTTATGTGGCGATGACACAGTACGACAAGAATTGGCCGTGGCTGCAGTCAGTGATCAAGCCGGACAAGCTGGAAAACATACTGGCGCAGGTGTTTGCCGGATTGAACTACAAGAATTTGCGGACGGCGGAGACGGAAAAGTATGCGCACGTGACGTACTTTTTTAATGGCGGAGTGGAAAAGCCGTTTGCAGGGGAAGAACGCATCCTTGTGCCGTCGCCGAAGGTGGCGACCTATGATTTGAAACCGGAGATGTCCGCGGAAGGAATTACCGATACGGTGGTGAAAGCGATCGAGAAGGGCGATTTCGACGCGATTATCATGAATTATGCGAACGCAGACATGGTGGGGCATTCCGGAAAGCTGGAGGCCGCGATAAAAGCCGTCGAGGCCGTGGATGCCGGTTTGGGGACGATTTATCAGACGCTGAAGCCGTGCGGCGGGGCGTGGATTATTACGGCGGATCATGGAAATGCGGAAACGATGATCGATCCGAAAACGGGCGGGCCGCATACGTACCACACGACGAATCCTGTGCCGTTTGTGCTGGTGACGGAAGACGACAAGCTGAAACTGCGTCCGGGCGGAGCGTTGCGAGATATTGCGCCGACGCTGCTGGGAGTAATCGGAGAAAAAGCGCCTGACGATATGACGGGAAAAGATCTGCGGATTCTTACTTAGTTCACGCGCATCGATAGGAATGACAAGAACAAAACCGAGCGAGACGAAGTTAACGATTTGTGTGTGGCATCCGTTCCCACAATGGAGGCCGCATCCGATGATGGCTGCGGCGCTGCGGGCGCGCTGGCCGGAAATGCGAGTAGTTCATCTGCCGGACTATGACGTGTTGCCGCCGGAACTGCCAGACACGGACATATTTATTGGCTATTCGCTGCGGGCGGCGCAATTGAAAGATGCGAAGAGGCTGAAATGGATTCACTCGACGGCGGCAGGCGTGGCACAACTCGTTTATCCCGAATTGCGCGATTCGGGGATTTTGGTGACGAATCCCCGAGGGATTTTTTCGAAGCCGATGGCGGAGCATGCCCTGGGCATGATGATTGCGCTGGCGCGAAATTTCCCCGACTCGACGCGCTATCAGGACAGATGCGTGTGGGGCCAATCGCAGATTTGGGATAAGCCGGAACAGCTCACCGAGCTGAACGGGAAGACTTTGCTGATTGTGGGATTCGGATCGATCGGGCACGAGTTGGCGAGGCGCGCGAATGCATTTGAAATGCGAGTTTGGGGAGTTACGCGATCGGGGCGAGGAGACACTTCGCTGGCGGAAAAGATCGTTGCAGCGAATGAACTGCATGCGGCGTTGCCTCACGCGGATTACATTGTGATTGCTGCGCCGGAGACGAACGAGACGAAGCATCTGATTGGCGAGGGCGAGATTTCGCAGATGAAGCGAGGCGCGCGACTGCTGAATTTGGGCCGGGGCTCATTGCTCGATGAATCGGCTTTGATTGCCGCACTGAAGAATGGACAACTTGCGGGCGCGGCGCTGGACGTGACAAGCACGGAACCGCTGCCTTCCGATTCACCGCTATGGAAAACGCCGAATCTTTTTATTACGCCGCACACGAGCGGCGTGAGCGAGCGCCTGTGGGAACGCCAGACGGAGATGTTGCTGAACTTGCTGGAGCTCTGGTTCAGCGGCCGCGAGATGACGAACGTAGTCGATCTTGGGCGCGGTTATTGAAGCTCAGTCAGCGCCTTTAGGTGCGTTGTAGCCTTCGCGGGAATAGACGACGTACTTCTGTTTCTTACCCTTCTGATCGACTACGGTAAGCGGTGAGCCGTCCGGAGCGACAAGTTCGATTTTGACTTTGCGGAATTTGCCGTCGCGAGCGCGATTGCTGGGCGAATAGGAAATGCTGTACTGGTTGCGAAGAAAACCGGTAACTGCGCGAAAAATCTCAGGCATCTCCCCTTCGAATCGAGGAAACCAGGCGTAGCCGCCCGTTTCTTTCGAGAACGTTTTCAGCTGATTCTCCGCCTGCAGGTAGTCCATTTCGCGAAGCGATCCCATGTTGGATCTGGTTGTCAGGAATTGGCCCAGCCCAACGCAGAATATCGAAACATCCGATTGGCGAAGCTGCTTCATGGTCTGGTCCAGATTGTGTTTGGAAAACGTATCGACGCCGCTCGCGATCAGGACGATGGACTTCTTTCCTTTTACATCCTTCAGCCTGTCCGTTGTTTCCAGAAGGGCGTCAAAAACGTTCGACTCGGAAAAGCCCGGGAAATACAAATGGTTGATTGCGGCCAGGACTTCTTCCTTATTTTGTGTGAAGTCCTGTTCGACGCGGGTTTTCATGTCAAACGTTTCGAGGGCTATCCAGTCCTGCTGCTTGAGGTTTGCGAACATGTACTGCGACCAATATTTTGCCAGGTAGCCAAAGAGGCCATAACTCCGGCCGCTAAATTCCAAAACCATGACCATCGTGATGGGAGAATCGCTGGGGCCGAAGTTGGTGATTTGCTGCGGAACGCCGTCTTCGTAAACGCGGAAGTTTTCGCGCTTGAGGCCGGTAAGTATGTCGCCGTTTTGAGTCGTGGCGGCAACCTCCATGGTTACCAGTGGCACTTCGACGGAGATGGAAACGCCGCCGGTTTGCGCTTGTGGTGGAGGCGCTTGCTGGGTTCCGGAGGGAGGCGGCGGAGTCTGCTGAGGCGGCGGGCCAGTTTGCGGGCCGGTGGGCGCCTGCGCCCTGCCGGGAGCAGCGGCCATCGCGACCAGTAAACTTGCTGACAGCAATCCTGCTGCGAACTTCTTCATTCTTTCCCCCACCCTCGACGAAAACCGATAAACGCAATTACATTTTGATGCAGACCGTGGACGTTAGGAAACGCGACGTCGCAGCCAATCCAGCGTACTCACCCTTGCATGTTAGTATGAAGCACTTTCCCAGCAAAACGGTTGTCATGAGGAACAATTTCGGATTTGGAGCCAAGGAGGAAGTCTGGTGAGCGGGAAATGGAAGAGTTTGGTGGGATTTCTGGCGGGCGCGGCGTGTTTTCTCGCGTTGGCGGCCAAAGCGCAAAACGGGCCGGGATTGCCACTATCGCCGGCGCAGACAGCGTCAGCACAAAATGCTCAGAGCACCAGCGCCCTTGGTCAGGAGGCTCTCGGGTGGCTGGCGGAGCTGATCAAGCTTAATACGACGAATCCCCCGGGAAATGAGGACGCGGAAGCGAAATACGTTGCAGGGATTCTGCAGAAAGAGGGGATTGCGGCGGAGATTTTGCCGTTGACGGCGGGACGCAGCGCGGTAGTAGCGCGACTCAAGAGTACAGCGATTGCAGATCCATCACGGGCGTTGTTGCTTGTCGCGCACATGGATGTGGTGGGCGTGGACCGCTCGAAATGGACGGTGGACCCTTTCGGCGCAGTAATGAAGGACGGATATCTGTATGGCCGCGGAGCGGTGGATGACAAGGGAATGTTGGCGGCGAATCTGGCTGCGTTTATTTCCTTGAAGCGAGCCGGCGCGCGGCTGAATCGCGACGTGATTTTTCTGGCGACCTGCGACGAGGAAGGGTTCGGGGACGCGAGCATCAAAGTGCTGATTGCGAAAAACTGGGACAAATTTGCGGCCGGCTTTGCGATCAATGAAGGCGGCGTGGTTATCGTAAAAGATGGCAAAGTGCAGTACACCGCGGTGCAGGCGAGCGAAAAGGTGACGTACAACGTGGATGTGGTCGCGCGAGGCACGTCCGGACATGCGTCGATCCCTCTGAAGGACAATCCGGTTGTGCATCTGGCAAACGCGATTGCGAAAATTGGAAGTTATTCGGCGCCGGTTCACTTCACGGCCGTGACCCGACGCTATTTTGAAGGACTCGCTCCACTGCAGGACGATGAGCTTGGCAAATGGATTCGTTCGCTGGACACGCCAGATCGCGGCGAGCATGCAGCGCGAGTCATCTCCGACACAAATCCTGCTTGGAATGCGATGTTGCGCGACACAATTTCGCCGACGATGCTTTCGGCGGGCGTGAGAGCAAACGTGATCCCGGCCGAGGCGCGGGCAACGCTGAATATCCGATTGTTGCCCGGAGACACAATCGACGTGTTGTTGGGAGAGTTGAACAAGCTCGTGAACGATCCTCAAGTGAAATTGGAAGTGCAGACAAACTCGGGTCTTGCAGCGCCGACTTCGTCGCTGGAAAACGATTTCTACAACGCGATTGTGAAATCGGCGGCGACGGAGTTCAATGGCGCTCCCGTGCTGCCCTATCAATCGACTTGGGGCACGGACTCAGCGCAGTTGCGGCTGCACAACGTGCAAGCGTACGGGTTGGTGCCGTTCCCGCTGACGGAAGACGATTTGAAACGGATGCACGGAAACGACGAGAGAATTCCAGTTACGGCGTTTGCGAAGGGCGTGGATTTGATGATGCGCATCGTGAACGAATTCGCAGTTTCGAAATAGATGCGCCGGCGCGACCGCTGCGCTCATACTGACAATATAAAAAATAAATCGAGCTTCGCGCATCGAAATGGCGCGGTTTGAGTTAGGCTTTAACTGCATTTTCGAAGGCGCGATGCAGGATTGCGTGTGAACTCGTTTCGACATTCCAAAATTGTCTGCACGATAGGGCCGGCCAGTTCGTCGCCGCGGATCATCAAGCGGCTGCTCGATGCCGGGATGAACGTGGCACGTCTGAATTTTTCTCACGGCACACACGAAGAACACGCCACAAACATCGCGTTGCTGCGAAGCACCGCGGCAGCGATGAAGAAGACGATTGCGATCCTCGCCGATCTGCAGGGACCGAAGATTCGAACCGGGGCTTTGGCGGGTGGCGGACCCGTGGTTCTGCGCGCGGGACAACAGTTTACGATTACGACGGCGAAGGTGCTGGGCGATTCGACCAGAGTGAGCACTGTATTCGAGCAGTTGCCGCGGGAAGTGAAGCCGAAAGACCGCATTTTGCTCTCCGATGGATTGATTGAATTGCGAGTCAGGCAAGTGCGGCGGTCGGAAGTGGTGTGCGAAGTGGTGAATGGCGGGGCGTTGGGCGAGAACAAGGGAATCAATCTGCCGGGAGTGAAGCTGCGCGTGCCTGCGCTAACGGAAAAAGACAAAAGGGACTTACGATTTGCGCTGGAAGAGGGGGCGGACTATATCGCGGTGAGTTTTGTGCGCCGACCGGAGGACGTAGTGCTGGCGAAGAAGCTGATTCGCGGGCAGAAAAAAGAGACGCCGGTGATTGCGAAATTGGAGAAGCCGGAAGCGATCGAAAATCTTGACGCGATTTTGCGGACGGCGGACGGCGTGATGGTGGCGCGGGGCGATCTGGGCGTGGAGATGAGCCCGGAGCAAGTGCCGGTGGTGCAGAAACAGATTATTGCGCGTGCGCGAGAATTTCGCCGGCCGGTGATTACAGCGACGCAGATGCTGGAATCGATGACGGAAAATCCGCGGCCGACTCGCGCAGAAGCGTCGGATGTCGCAAACGCCATTTTCGACGGGTCGGATGCGGTGATGCTATCGGCGGAAACGGCGAGCGGGAAATATCCGGTCGAAGCCGTAAGCATGATGGCGCGGATTATCGAGTCGGCTGAAGCGAGTATCCAGGAGTATTCGAGGCCAGTGCCGCAGGAGCGGTTAAAGGTGGCGGAAACGGTCGCGGAATTGGTATGCCACGCGTCGCGCGAACTGCACATGAAATTGATCGTGGTTTTTACGCACAGCGGATTTACGGCGCGGCTGATTTCGCGTTACCGCCCGCAAGTGCCGATCATTGCGCTTACGCCAGAGGCGGAAACGCTGCGCCGGATGGCGCTGATCTGGGGCGTGCTGCCGCTCGAAACGCGCGACCAGCATCGCATCGACACACTTGCGGAAATGACGGAGAAGAAGCTGTTACAAGAAAGGCTCGCCAAGAGGGGCGATGTGATTGGTATCGTGGCGGGAACGCCGATGGGTGTGCGCGGGACAACGAACTTCATGAAGTTTCACGTAATCGGTGGATCCAACTAGCAGGCCAATTTTTCGGAGAAAATTAATTTACCCAGCGATCCGGACGCGAGGGCGGATCGCCTTTGTGTTTGTTGATGTAGACCTCAAAGCGCTTGCGATTGCGCTGCAGCTTCCAATCGGAAACCTCGTTGCGCAGTCGGTAAAGATAAGAATCGCGGCGCAGGTACAGGTAGCCGACGAGCATGCCGCCGAGGTGGCAGATGTGACTGACTTTGCTGTCGCCGACGCCTAGCGTTCCCAGGAACGTGATGACGGTCATGATGGCGACGATCCATTTCATCTTGAGCGAAACGGGAATGGGAAACAGATAAGCGCGGCGATCGGGAAAGAGCACAGCGCAAGCGATCATGATGCCAAAAATTGCACCGGATGCGCCGATCGTGGCGCCGTAGGAGTAGTCGCGGCCCCACAGATGAGGGAAGTTGTTGACGATGACGTTGATGATCCCGGCGCCGACGCCAGTCATAAAGTAATAGCGCAGAAAGCGGTTGCGGCCCCAGACCAATTCGACTTCGCGCCCGAACATCCAAAGCATCAGCATGTTCAGCAAGATGTGCAGAATATCCGTGACTTCATGCAGGAAAAGATAGGTGAAGGGCTGCCAAATTCGCATGCCGGGGAACACGCCAGCGGGGACGAGACCGAAAAGTTTGACGAGCGAATCGTAGCCGGCGCTGCCGCGATAGTACTTCACGAAAGCTTCGAAGATAAAAACCGCGAAATTCGCGATGAGGAGGAGTTTCACACCCGGAGTGACGTAAAAATCAAAGCTGATTCGGTAGCTCTTGATTCCCGGACGTGAAGCCATAGCTCATTCAGTTTACGGTTTGCAAAGAGCAGATGTAAAGAAGTGGGGGTGGAGAGTTGGATACGCAGAAAGGTGTTGCGGTGACGTGCGACACGGCCGAAAGAAGTCCTAAAGGAATTTAATGTGTGTGTAGGGAAAGAGGCTGGCAAAATGCGGTGCTATGAATCCAGGAGACCTACCCATGGGATGGCAGGCGGACTATCGGGCGAAGCTGCAAACGGCGGAAGATGCGCTGGCGTGCGTGCAATCGGGAATGCGGGTTTACATCCAGCCCGGCTGCGGCGAGCCGGAGGTGCTGGTGCGGGCGCTGCTGAAGCGCGCGCCGTTTGTGAGGGATGTGGAGGTAGTGCATTTGCTTACGCTAGGGTGCGCGGACTATGTGGCGCCGGAAATGACGGGGCACTTCCGGCACAATGCGTTTTTTATTGGAGGGAACGTCCGGGACGCCGTGAACGATGGACGCGCAGACTATACACCGATTCATTTGAGCGAAGTGGAGGCACTTTTCGAAACGCACGCAATGCCGATTGATGTCGCGCTGATTCAGGTTTCTCCGCCGGACGCGCATGGATTTTGCAGCTTTGGCGTGAGCGTGGATACGACGCTGACAGCGGCGCGTTACGCGAAGTATGTGATTGCGCAAGTGAACGACAAGATGCCGCGGACGTACGGCGACAGCTTTATCCACGAAAGCCAAATCACAGTGTGTGTGGAGGAATCGCATCCGCTATGCGAATTGCCGAAGCCGGTGATTACGGAGATGCACGTCGCGATTGCGAAGAATGTGGCTGGACTGATTGACGACCACGCGGTGCTGCAGACGGGCATTGGCGGAATTCCTGACGCGGTGCTGCCGTTTTTGATGGACCGGAAGGATCTCGGCGCGCACTCGGAGCTAGTGTCCGATAGCGTGATTCCGTTGATTGAAGCCGGAGTACTGACGGGTATGAAGAAAAACTTCAAGCCACGGAAGATTATTTTGGGGTTCGTGCTGGGGACGAAGAAGCTCTTCGATTTCATCAACGACAATCCGATTTTCGAATTTCACCCGACGGCGTATACCAACAGTCCTGCCTTGATCGCGCGGAATGACAATATGGTGGCGATCAACTCCGCGCTCCAGGTGGACCTGACGGGGCAGGTTTGCTCGGACTCCATCGGGTCGCGCTTTTACAGCGGCATTGGCGGGCAGGTGGATTTTCTGAGGGGCGCTTCGAATTCGAAGGGAGGGAAGCCGATCATTGCGCTGCCCTCAACGGCGAAGAACGGAACGGTGTCGCGCATCGTGCCCGAGCTGACTTCCGGCGCGGGCGTAGTGACCTCTCGCGGCTTGATTCGTTACGTAGTGACCGAATACGGAGTCGCCTACTTGTACGGGAAATCGATCCGTGAGCGCGCCAAGGCATTGATTGAAATTGCGCATCCGCAGTTCCGCGCGCAATTGACTGAATCGTGTGAAAAGAAGAAGTGGTTCCCGCACGCCGGTTAAGGGCGTGCTCCGCCAGATCAGTCGAGCTTTTTCCGGGCAAAATAGAAAAGCGATCCGCCAAGAAGCACAAACATCAGAATAGCGAACAGTGATTGAGTCGAGTTTGGCATCGGCAATTTGTCATCTGCAGCGAGCGAGGTCCAGAGCTTCGGCCCAAAGGCCAGGAGTTTATCGGGCCACGGCAAATGAAACAGCTTCACAAGCCATTGCGGCACACGCGTTGCGATTTCCTTGTCCTGGAAAAGGTTCAAGACGATTCCGAGGAGGCCGAAAACGCCTCCGGCGGCGATGAGACCGCTTGAATAAAGCGCGCCGGGGCTTGCCTCGCTCTCGTCTTTCTTCTTCGTCGTGGCTTCGACAAGCAGACGAACGAGTCCTCCCGCGAACATGGCCCCTGTGGTAGCAATCGAAAGATAGGAACCAGTGGCAAACGCGAGTGAACGCACGCCTAGAATTTCCACTGCAACCACGAGCGCCACTCCCATTAATACAAGACGCCAAGGCAATCGCTGATTCAAGATTCCGCTGATGACGGTGGCCATGAGACGCGCCTGCGGGGCTGGCGCTTGAGCGCTGCCAATGCCTTGAGCCCACTGATACTCGATCCGCTGCGATGCGTTGTCGTAGAGATATTCGCCGTCGGGCACTTCATGGGAGCCGAGCGAATTAATCAGAACATAGTTTTTTCCCTGATAAAAAAACGTGTCTCGCTCGACTTTTACCCCGGATGGCAGCGACTGAATGTTCACCGCGATTTGTGTCGGAACATACTTTTCAAGGCCGCTGTTCATGAGCTTTAGGGTGAATGCAATCGCGACTGTCGAAACCGTGACGCCCACAAGAAGCCCCATTTGTTGCCAAAAGGGTGTTGAGCCGACGAGATAACCGGTCTTCAGATCCTGCGAGGTGGCGCCCGCGATTGCTGCCGCGATGCAAACCGCGCCGCCGATCATTAGAGCGAGAACCGCGAATTTTGGAGCGGTCCAGCCGGCTGCAAAAAATATGGCGCAGGTGGCCATTAAGGTGGCGATGCTCATGCCGCTGATTGGATTGGAAGAATTGCCCAGCAGTCCGCTGATACGTCCCGCAACAGTGACAAAGAGAAATCCGAACACGACTACGAACACGGCGGCGAAGAGATTCTGGTACCACTGCGTTTGTGCGCCTTGGACCGGAAAGAAAGTCAGGACGACCCACAGCATCGCAATAATGACGATCGAGCCGATGATCACCCAGCGCATGGGAACGTCATGTTCGATTCGACTTGTCGTTTGTCCACTATCAGAGCTCTGCGATCGAACATCTTTGAGGCCGGCGCGAAGAGCGCCAATAATTGTAGGCAGCGTGCGGCAGAGAGTGATGAGCCCGGCCGCCGCAACGGCTCCAGCTCCCATCGGACGAATATAACTGCTCCAGATTTGATCGGGCGTCATCAACGGGATCGGAACTGTGGAAGGATAGATCGGCGTGTTCCCCGCGAGCTGGCCGAAAAATTTGATGGCAGGCATCATTACGAGCCAGGAAAAAATGCCGCCGGCAAAAAGAATTCCCGCGACGCGCGGTCCGATGATGTACCCGACTCCGAGGTATTCAGAGGTGATGTTCATGCGGAAGCTCGATCCGGGAAACCAACCGGGCCGGCCTTCCGGCTGTTCCGTCCACGCCTGGGCAGTCTTCATCAAGAACGTATAGGCGCCGCCGAGACCGAGGCCCCAAAAAACGCGTCCGGCGAATGAACCACCGCGCTCCCCTGCGACCAAAACGTCAGCGCAAGCTGTTCCCTCGGGGAATGTGAGATTGCCATGCTCTTTGACAATCAGTTGGCGGCGAATCGGGACCATAAAGAGAACGCCGAGCCATCCCCCCAGTAACGCAATCGGAAAAATGCGAGTGAAAGTGAACTCCGAGCCGAAGCCAAGAAATATCAGCGCGGGAATAGTGAACATGACGCCGGCGGCAAGCGATTCGCCGGCGGAGCCGGTAGTTTGCACGATGTTGTTTTCAAGAATCGTCGACCGGCCAAAGGCGCGAAGGATGCTGATGGACAAAACGGAGATGGGGATCGAAGCGGAAACCGTGAGGCCCGCGCGAAGGCCGACGTATACCGTGACCGCGCCGAACAACAAGCCGAAGAGCGCACCCAGGATCACTGCGCGAATCGTGAACTCCTTCAGGGATTCTTCGGGCGCGATGTAAGTGCGAAATTCTCCTGGAGGCGCAGTGGAACTCCAAGGGCGATTGTTCACGGGATTTTCCCTCGCTGTGAGATCAAGCCAATTTGGAATGGTGCGCGGGGATTATGCCGCAGGGAAGGGTTTGGGGAAAGGGATTCCTGTCGGGAACTTCGTGCGAATGAGTGGCGTCGAAAAGAGCAGGCGGAGTACGTAGCGCGAGAGATAACAAGATAAAGCTGCGTGCTCTTGACAGGTGAGTGACTGCCCTGTACTTTGGCAGCAATTACAAGGTGGAAAAATTGGCGGCTGCGCAGGTCTCGGTCAGGTTTTTCGTAACCGCAATTCGCCGGGCCCTAGATCGCGACGCCGCAGAACTGTCCCTGCAGAACTTGGTTTTCAGGAGAAGCCAAATGGCGAAGGCGCGTTGCGAGTGGATGAAAGTAGCATTGTGGGGATTGGCGATTGTGGGATCGGTGTTGATGCCTTCCGCCAAGGCCGACGAGTGGCAGCCGATATCCCCGGAAGAACTAAAGATGACCAGCCTCGCGGAAGCGCCCGGGGCGCCAGCGGTGTACCTGTACCGGCAAGTGGACCGAAACGATTCAGGGCGCGCGGCGACGGAATACAACTACATTCGAATCAAGATTCTAACGGAAGAGGGAAGAAAGTACGCCAACATCGAGATTCCGTTTGTGCGGGGGCGCATTTCGGTCAGCAGCATCCGGGCTCGATTGGTTCGACCAGACGGCTCGGTCGCCGCTTTTGACGGCAAGGTCTACGAAAACACGATTTCGAAATCGAAGACATTCAAGTATTTGGCAAAAACGTTTACGGTTCCTGATGTACAAATTGGAAGCATTATTGACTACCATTTCAACTACGACTACGAGGATAACTATCTGTTCCGCTCCGAATGGATGCTGAGCGACGAGCTTTTCACGAAGAAGGGGCAGTTTAGCCTGAAGCCCTATACGAGGGATCGCTGGACCGTTCAATGGTCGTGGCCGGCAGGGCTTCCCAAAGGCACGGAACCTCCAAAAGAAGGAACGGACGGAGTCGTTCGGATGACCGCCAATAATATTCCGGCGTTCGTTACCGAAGACTTCATGCCGCCTGCAGATGAATTGAAGTTTCGTGTCAACTTCACTTACTACGATGAGGTTCCGGAAACTGATCCACAAAAATACTGGAAAAAATTTGGCTCGAAGCAAAATGGGCAAGTGGAGTCCTTCGTTAGTAAGAAGAAGGCAATGGAAGAGGCTGTCAGCCAGATTGTGGCCGCGGGAGATTCGCCCGAAGTGAAATTGCGGAAGATTTATGCAAGGACTCAACAGATTCGGAATACCAGTTACGAAGCGCAAAAGTCCGAGCAGGAAGCGAAGCGAGAAAAACAGAAAGTTGCCGCGAACGTCGAGGAGTTGTGGAAGCTTGGATACGGAGACGGCAGCGACATTACCTGGTTGTTCCTGGCGTTGGCGAGAGCCGCGGGATTCGAGGCCTATCCGTGTCTCGTTTCGAGCCGGAGCGAATACTTTTTCAATCGGTCGCGATTGAACAGCCGCGAACTGAATTCGAACGTAGTGCTCGTCAAGCTGAACGGCAAAGATGAGTACTTCGACCCCGGAACGAAATTCGCTCCTTTCGGTCTACTGCCTTGGGCGGAGACGGCTGTGAGTGGATTGCGGTTGGACAAGGATGGCGGAACCTGGATTCAAACTCCGCTACCGTCCAGCGCCGAGTCTTTAATTCTTCGGTCCGGGGAGTTGAAGCTGAGCCCGGAGGGAGACTTAACCGGCAAGCTGAAGGTATCGTTTTCGGGAGTTGAAGCACTGAATCGCCGCCTGGAAGAAAGACTCGCGGACGACGCAGAACGGAAAAAGTATCTGGAAGATCAGGTCAAGGAGTACATCCCCGCCGGAAGCGAAGTGGAGCTGACGAACAAGCCGGACTGGAACTCGTCCGAGGCGCCACTGGCCGCCGAATTTGAGCTAAAGGTGCCGGGATGGTTGTCCGCCGCAGGCAAAAGAGCACTGTTGCCCGCCACACTTTTCAGCGCAACGGAAAAGCACCTGTTCGAACACGCCGACCGAACTTGGCCGGTTTATTTTGAATTTCCTTTCAAAAAGGTCGACGACCTGACCATTGAGTTGCCGCTTGGCTGGCAGGTCGGAACGTTGCCGAAGGAAGTGGACACCGATGCGAAGGCGGCGGAATACTCGCTGAAAGCTGACGGGCAGAAGGATAAGGTCCACGTTCAGAGAATGCTGCGCTTCGACCTGATGATGGTGCCGAAGGAGCAATATCCGGTTCTTCGAAGTTTCTTCTCGAGTGTGCGAACGCAGGACGATCAGCAGATCGTGCTGCAGCCTGGCACAGCGAGTGCGGGGAATTGAGGGCCCAAATGAAACGGTCGATTACCGCTGGGCTCATCGTCGCTGCTTCGAGCTTGCTACCACTGTCCGCTCCCGGTAGCTGGGCCGACGCGCCAGCATGGGTGCATAGTGCCGCAACAGCGCCTTTGCCCGATCACGATGAAAAAACGGATGCTGTGCTGCTCTATGCCGAGGATGTAACCACGGTTCAGCCCAACGGAAAGATCAAGACCTTGCGGAGGCGCGTTTACAAAATTCTCCGTCCGGACGGCAAATGGTACGGCGTCGCACGTGCCTATTTCGACGCAGAGACAAAAATTACCGCACTGCATGGCTGGAGCATTCCGGCATCAGGCAAGGACTATGAGGTCAAGGAGAAGGAAGCGGTCGAGGCGGCTCCCCCGGACATTGAAAATGGCGAACTCGCCTCCGATTTCCGCCTGAAATATTTGAAAATTCCGGCCGCGGAACCGGGAAACGTCGTTGGCTACGAGGTGGAACAAGAGGGCCGGCCCTACGTTTTTGAGACAGATTGGGACCCCCAGGAAACCATACCCGTTCGCGAGGCGCACTTTACGTTGGAGCTTCCACCCGGTTGGGAGTATCGCGGCGTTTGGGTAAACCATCCGGACTTGCAGCCAAGCATTTCCGGAAATCGCTATTCGTGGGTCCTGCAGAACATTCCTGCGATCAAGTACGAGGACGATATGCCACCGTGGCGCGCGGTCGCGGCGCGACTGGTGATAGCCCTCTTCCCGCAGAGTTCGGACGGCAAGTCGTCGAAAGGATTTGAGACCTGGCGAGACATGGGGCTTTGGTACGCAAATTTGACGAACGGACGCAGAAATCCTACTCCGGAGATCAAACAGAAGGTCGCGCAACTTACAGCTTCGAACCAGGCATCGCTCGAAAAAATGCGAGTTCTTGCCGATTTCATGCAGAAAGAAATCCGGTACGTCGGTATTTGGCTCGGGATTGGCGGTTGGCAACCGCACGCCGCGTCTGACGTTTTTTCGCATCGGTATGGCGACTGCAAAGATAAGGCAACGTTGCTCAGTGCAATGCTGAAGGAAGTCGGCGTCGAGTCCTACTACGTACTGATTAACGTTGACCGGGGGGAAGTGACGCAGGATACGCCTCCGCAGAAGCAGTTCAACCATGCCATCCTCGCGATTCAATTGCCGAAGGACGCATCGGACGTCTCCATTCTTGCTACGAAGGACCACCCGACTTTGGGTCGCTTGTTATTTTTCGATCCCACCGATCAGACCACGCCATTCGGGCAACTGCGCGGAGCGCTGCAGGCAAATTTCGGATTGTTAGTGGGACCTGATGGCGGTGAATTGGTTCAACTTCCGCAATTGCCGGGCCGTTCCAGCAGCATCTCCCGTTCCGGTAAATTCACTTTGTCTCCCAAAGGAACTCTGGTCGGAGACGTGAAAGAAGTTCGCCTCGGCGATCGAGCTCGTGCCGAACGGCGGCAGTTACTGGAAGTGACGAAAGAGTCTGACAAGATTAAACCGATCGAGACTCTGTTGGCGCATTCTCTTTCCTCCTTTCAAATCACAAAGGCGACGGTCACCAACCTGAAGCAGAACGATCTGGCGTTTGGCCTGGATTATTCGCTCGTTGCGGACGGCTACGCCAAAACCGCTGGCGATTTGTTGATCGTCAGACCACGGACCATCGGCACGAAAGGCAGCAGTGTTCTGGAAACCAAAGAACCGAGAAAATATCCGTTGGAGTTTTACGGCCCGGCGCGGGACACCGACAAATTTGAAATTACGCTGCCACCGGGTTACGAGGTGGACGATTTGCCACCACCGGTCGATGTTGACTACAGCTTTGCCAGTTATCACAGCAAAACAGAAAAGGCTGGAAACGTCCTGCAATACACACGCACGTTTGAAATCAAGGAACTCAGCGTGCCCGTGGATAAAATAGATGAACTTAAGAAGTTTTATCGGGCAATAGCGGGTGACGAGCGCAATACGGCTGTGCTGAAGCCGAAGTCGTAGAGCTTGAGTCAGGCGGAAACACGTTTGCTTCGAAACGACGCCAGCGACAACGATGTCTCGGAGCGTCCAACCAGAAACGCCAAAAAACACAGCGCGAGAACAGAGTGCTCGAGCGACGCTCCAAAGTATTGCCAGAGGGGCGCGTTCGCACCGGGATAATTCGCGGAAAATAGCAAGCTCAGCATAAAGAGCAGGCCAGAAAAACTTGCTGCGCGCACAAGCACACCGGACACGAGCGACAACCCAATCGCCAATTCACCATACGCCACCAAAAACGCCAACGGGGTCGCATATGGCAACACCACATTCGTCAGAACCGGCCGCATGAAAGGATAGGCGCCGTCCTGGAGGAACCGGTTAATCCAAAATTGAAAACCGCCGTGCAGCGTGAATTGTGTGCCGACGACTTTATATTCCGCGAAGATCAAAAACAGCACGCCGACCGCAATCCGCAGGATTGCCAACGCAAGGGCATTCTTGTCGGGTGAATTTGCGGGGACGCCAGCCACAGAATGTCTCGTCAGCCGAGTTTTGACAGGCGGTCGCGCACCAGATCGCTCAGCGCCTTGCCGTCGACTGCCTTGCCTTCAAGGACAGTTTTTGCGGCTTTCACCACCGCGCCCATCTGCTTGATGGATGTCGCGCCGGATTCCGCGATTGCTTTGGTCACTGCGGCTTCCATTTCCGCAGGAGACGCGCCCGCAGGCAAATAAGTCTCAAGAATCGCCAACTCCTTTTGCTCTTTGTCCACGAGATCCTGCCGGCCACCCTTCGTGAACTGGTCGATCGATTCCTTGCGCTGCTTCACCAGCGTTTGCAGGAGCTGAATCGACTCCTGATCGTCCAGCTTCCGCATTTTATCGACTTCTTTCAGCTGGAAAGCGGCCTTCACCATGCGCAGGACGCTCAATTTCATCTCGTCCTTGGCTTTCATCGCCGTAACAATGTCTTTCTGAATCGTCTCGCTCACGCTCATCGCAGGCGTTCTCCCGCTCAAACTATAACAGAGCGGAGGCCCCTCCATTTCTCCTTCTAATTTGACTCAGCTTGCGCGGGCCGTTACCTTGGATAGTTTCCGATACACGCGTGGGACGGGCCCGTACGTTGGGCCGCCTGCAGCCGAAAACCGAAGGGGAATCATGAAAGTCATCGTTGCCGACAAGATTAGCGAACGGGGAGTCGACCTTCTCAAGAAAACGCCGGGCCTGAATGTAGTGGTCACGACGAAGGACACCATCGGTGCGGAACTGGCTGATGCCGATGCGCTGATCGTGCGAAGCGCAACGCGCGTCACGGCGGACCTGCTCGCAAAAGCGCCGCATCTCCGCGCGGTGGGCCGCGCGGGCGTCGGCGTCGACAACATTGACTTGCAGGAGGCCACGCGGCGGGGCGTGTTGGTGATGAGCACGCCTGGCGGCAATGCCGTCAGCGTAGCGGAACACACTTTCGCGTTGTTGCTGGCGCTCGCGCGGCAAGTTCCCAGGTTGGACGCGGCGCTGCGCGAAGGACGATGGGAAAAGTCTTCCTCTGGCACGGAAGTGCGCGGCAAGACGCTCGGCTTGATTGGACTCGGCCGTATCGGAAGCGAGGTCGCATCGCGTGCCGAAGCCTTCGATATGCGCGTCATCGCCTACGACCCCTACATCAGCGAAGCCGCCGCCAAAGAATTGCAGGTGGAACTGGTACCGCTCGATCGTCTTTACGCGGAAAGCGATTTCATTTCGCTGCATACCGCGTTGAGCCCTGCTACGACCAACATGATCAACACTGCTTCGATCGAAAAAATGAAGAAAGGCGCGCGCATCGTGAACGCTGCGCGAGGCGAACTGATTAATGAAGCCGATCTCGCCGAAGCGCTCAAGAGCGGGCGCCTCGGCGGCGCTGCCCTCGACGTTTTCGTCGAAGAGCCACCCAAGAATTCGCCGCTCATCGGTTTGCCTAATGTAGTCGGAACGCCGCACATCGCCGGCTCCACGCAAGAAGCGCAGGAAGAAGTCGGCACGCAGGTCGCCGTTCAAATTCGCGATTACCTCGCCGAAGGAATCATTCGAAACGCCGTCAACCTCCCGGCGCTTTCCGCCGATCAGTACCGCCGCGTTCGTCCGTACTTGGAACTGGCCGAGCGACTCGGCTCGCTCGTTTCTCAAGCGGCTGACAGCCGCCCCGGCCGCATTCGTATTCGTTATGCCGGTGAAGTGGCCGAAGTCGGAACCCACCTCTTGCGCAGCGCCGTGCTTGCCGGCGTGCTAAACGCCGTGCTCGACGAGAAGGTGAACGTGGTGAACGCCCCTGCCGTCGCCGCAGCGCGCGGTTTGGCGGTGGAAGAAGAGACTCGCCGCCGCGAATTGGGCTTTCCAAACACTCTCGAAGTTTCGGCGCTGCCGGAAAAGGCGGGAGCGGCCGGTTTCACCGCCGAGGGCACAGTCTTGCACGACGGCTCGCCCCGCGTCCTCGCCATCGACGGCATCCCCGTCGAGGCGCAGCTTGCCGGGACGATTCTCTACCTTCGCAATCTCGATGAACCGGGCGTAATCGGTCAGGTCGGCAACACGCTTGGCAAACTCGGCGTGAACATCGCTACGTTTGCATTGGGCCGCAGAGAAGCCGCGCGCGGCGCTGAAGCCGTCGCCCTCGTCCGCCTCGACGGAGAAGTCCCGCCGTCCATTGTCGACGCCATTTCCGGATTGAAAGCAATCACCGGCGCGAAGCTCTTGCAATTAGGTAATTTCTAGAAATTTTACTCACGTTCAATCATTAGCAAAACGAACTTCCTGTATCAAAAGAACAATTCTTGACATACACCCCGTACCTGTCCTAAAAGCTATCTCAACTTGATTGAGATGTGGTGGGACGGGGTACTCGGGGCTATTCAAAAGTGTCCTTTGGCTGCCTGATCGGGGGCTGCCCAAGCACTTTCCAGTCGAGCGTGACTCCCTCGGGCTGTTCCCGCCTTTTATAACGACAATTTCTACCGGTGCGCGAAAGGAGCAGTACATGCGTTCGTCCATTCTCAGGAAGGTTTTACTCGCAATACCGGCAATTTTATTGACAGTGACAACGCTGGTCGCGCAGACCGGCAACAGTTCGCTTCGCGGAACGGTCGTAGATCCCAAGGGCGCGTCCGTACCTGACGCGACCGTAACACTCTCAAATTCCGAGCTCGGTTTTTCACTGACCGTTAAGACGGATAGGGATGGCGCTTACCAGTTTCTGGAAGTTCGACCGGCCACTTATGTTCTTACTGTATCGGCAGCCGGTTTTGCGAATTACAAACAGACGGGATTGGCTTTGTTGGTTGGCACCCCGACAACCAGCAACGTCACCATGCAATTGGCGAGTGTTGCCACTACCGTTGAAGTGGTCACGTCCTCGCAAACAATAAATACGCAGGATGCGACGATCGGCAACGCCTTCAATCAGACGCAAATCTCGGCGTTACCTTTTGAAGGGCGCGATCCCACCGCGATCCTGAGCTTGCAGCCAGGCGTTGTAACTGTTGCGGACCGCGGGCAAGTTGATTTGAATCAGGACAGCCGAGGCGGTGCGGTAAACGGTGCGCGAAGCGATCAGACGAACGTCACCCTCGATGGAGTAGATGACAATGACCAGCTGAAGGGATTCGCATTTACGGGAGCCCTTCGTGCGACCCTGGATTCTGTTGAAGAGTTTCGCGTAACCACGACAAACGCTGGTGCCGACCAGGGTAGATCCTCTGGAGCGCAAGTTCAGTTGCTAACAAAAAGCGGAACCAACCAGTTGCACGGCACCGCGTATGAGTACAATCGGCCGACGAATCTGGTAGCCAACGATTACTTCAATAAGCACTCCGAACTTCAAAACGGCGAACCAAATGTCAGGCCGCGCCTCTTGCGCAACACTTTTGGCGGCACTTTTGGTGGCCCAATCAAAAAGGATCGCTTGTTCTACTTCTTCGCATACGAAGGCCAGAGGACGCGGGAAAGTCAGCAAGTAACCCGTGCGGTTCCTAGCACCCTTTTGCGCGAGGGGATCATTCAATATCAGTGTGCGCCAATTCTGGACAACAGTGGCAACGTAATTGAAACTGCGGCGCAGGTCTGTCCGGGAGGCGCACGACAGGTTCAAGGCGTAGATCCCAATTTTAATCCGGTTACCTACGCAGTGAACGTTCCCACAGCTTTCAACGTGCTTGGAACGAACCAAATTGCCAGCATGGACCCAAATTGCACGGGGAACGCCACGTGTCCGCAAGGGCCCGGCGTAAATCCCGCCATCATTCAAACGTTGAATCAATATCCCATCGCAAACAGCAATCAGCTTGGCTACGGCTACAATTTTCAGGCATTCACGTTTTCCTCGGCCGCTCCGAACAAGCTTGACACTTACATAGCAAAATTCGACTACAACCTAAATCAAAGCGGCACGCAACGTTTGTTTGCGCGTGCCGAGCTCGAGAACGACCATGCATCGGGCGCCGAGTGGTTTCCCGGGCAGCCTCCCGCCACCGTGACCACTAACAATTCAAAGGGAGTCGTCGCTGGGTACGCATGGACGATTAGCCCGACGAAGGTGAACAACCTGCACTATGGTTTTATTCGACAAGGAATCGGTGACAACGGATCGTCGCAGACTCAATTTGTCATTCTTCGAGGCTTGGCGACGCCAAGCTCGAACACACGTTCCACGAACGTTGTGGTGCCAGTCCACAACATAACCGATGACTTCAGTTGGACCCGCGGCAAGCACACTTTGCAGTTCGGCGGCAACTGGCGTTTTATCAATAACATTCGGACATCAAATGCCCAGTCTTTCAGCGATGGAATTACCAACACCGGTTTTCTTCCCTCGACTGGTTTTGCAAATCGCGGAACTAGCCTCGATCCAGCGCAGTTTGGCTTTCCTGCTGTCGACAGTAATGCCGCGAACGCCTACGACTTCCCGATGGCTGCACTTGCAGGCGTGATTACCGAAATCGATGCAACCTATCAGCGCGACAAGAACGGAAATCTCCTCGCTGACCCGACGAATCCGGGAGCGTTTATTCATCGGCATTTCCGCTCTAATGAGACTGAGTTTTATTTCCAGGATTCTTATCGGGTCAAATCAAATCTCACGTTCAACTACGGTTTGCGCTATTCCTTGCTCCAACCTCCTTATGAAAAGAATGGAAATCAAGTTGCGCCGAACCTTAGCTTGGACCAGTTCTTTCAGACCCGGATGAAGGATATGACTTTGGGGCAAGCGTACTCACCACTGTTCTCGCTTGACCTCGCCGGCCAAGCGAACGGCAAGAAACCGTATTGGGCTTGGGACTACAAGGACCTTGCGCCCCGCATCTCACTCGCCTATTCCCCGGGATACAAAGAGGGTTTGTTGGGGTCAATATTCGGAGGCCCCGGCAAGAGCTCAATCCGTATCGGGGCAGGAATTTATTTCGATCACTTTGGACAAGGAATCGTTAATACCTTCGACAAGAATGGCTCTTTCGGACTGACGACAACTGTGGCCGACGCTCCGGGCACTGTGAATGTGGATACTGCACCGCGTTATTCTGGACTTAGCGCGATCCCGACCTCTTTGACGCCACCAGGTCCGACCGGCCCTTTTCCAGTAACGCCGCCGACTGCTGATCAGCTTGGAGGATTCGCAATTTATTGGGGGTTGGACGATAAACTCAAGACTCCATATTCCTATGCCATAGACCTTTCCTTTTCCAGAGAATTGAAGGGCGGCTTTGTTTTCGAAGCAGCCTATGTCGGCCGCATCAGCCGCAGATTACTGCAAGAAAAGGACTTGGCGCAGCCGCAGAATATCTTCGATCCCAAGTCGAAGATGTCCTATTTCCAGGCGGCCACGCAATTGGCGAAGTTGGGCCAAGCCAACACCGACACAAGCGCGGTTGGAGCCTTGCCCTACTGGGAAGACATCTTTCCGAACGCAGCGGGCACATCCTACCAGTCAATTCTCGACTTCACAGGTGGATGCGCGGCACCGAATGCTAGCAACTTGACTACCTTGACCGCATCCCAGGCCATGTACAACATCTATTTCTGTGGCCTACACAATGAGACCACTCCCCTGTTTTTCGCCGATGTCCTCGGTTTCCCTGCGTTTCCTACAATTCCAGGAGCAGATCCTGCAAACAATAAGTTCGGTTTCTATCAGTCCCAGTTCGCCTCGCTGTACGCATGGACTTCTGGTGGCCGGGCGAACTATAACGCTGGTCAATTCAGTCTGCGGCGTCGCGCGTCTCACGGGTTGACCTTTGACTTCAATTACACTTATTCAAAATCAATCGACATGACTTCCGATGCCGAGCGCGTCAACCTTTTTGAAGGTTACGGCTTTGGCGGCGGCCAGATCATAAACTCCTTCGATCCTTCTCAGGCACGCGGTGTTTCCGACTACGACATGACGCACCAGTTCAACACCAACTGGGTGTACGAGCTTCCCTTCGGCCGTGGCATGAAGTGGGGCCACGACTGGGGGCGGGGACTTGACGCGATCTTGGGAGGGTGGACCTTTTCAGGGTTAGCCCGGTGGTCGAGCGGCTTGCCGTTCATCGTTCAAAACGGTTTCGATTTCCCAACGAACTGGGAATTGAACGGGTTTGCCGTTTCTAACGGAACGAAGCCCAAAACCGGTGTTTTTACCGATTGCGATGGCGATCCAAACATCTTTGCAGGTCTCGCCGCGAATTCTGCGCTCTGTTCTAGTTTTGGGCAGGGTAATTTCATTTCGCAGAACTGGCGATTTCCTTATCCGGGCGAAGCCGGTAACCGAAACATGATTCGCGGTCCAGGCTATTTCGGAATCGACGCTTCCGTAAGGAAGACTTGGAAGATGACGGAGCGAGCTAACCTCGCCTTTAGCGCTCAGTCTTATAACGTAACCAACTCCGTGCGGTTTGACGCGGCGAACGCTTTTCCAACGATCGATAGTGCAGGAAGCTTTGGCAAGTATTCCAACACTCTGACACGTCCTCGAGTAATGGAGTTCATGCTGCGCTTTACATTCTGAAACTCAGTTAACCGTCCAGCCAGTCGCCGGAGAGCCCAGCTCTCCGGCGGTTCTATTTGCAGCCGTTTATTGTGGTATTCTAAAGTTTCCCGCGGTGAGCGCTTTGCTCCCCGTGTTGGATGTCGGGGCGTAGCGCAGCCTGGCTAGCGCGCCTGCTTCGGGAGCAGGAGGCCGGTGGTTCAAATCCACTCGCCCCGACCATTCTTTTCAATCACTTCCACGTCTTGTCTGTCTTTTCGTTTCGACGTCAACGCCGAATTCTCGCCAGTCTTTGATCTCCGAACAGCACGCCGGCTGCATTAATCAAATACTGTTCATCGCTGAGCATCTCAACCAGTTCATCGGGGAACGGAGAGATTTCAGTTTGCAGGTACGTCGCCAGTTCGCGATAAATTTCTCGTCGCGCGTAGGGCGCCAGTTCGTTGCGGCGCCGCAGCGCGTCTTGAATCAGGCTCGCCAGTTCTGGTGTCGCAGCTCGGCGGAGCTTCATTGCAACAATCGGATAATCCATGAACGAATTGTATTTCTGCCGCGTCCAGGATTCCTCCCCCGGCGCAACGAGCGGTGTTTGCCGTACCACGAGCGTCCCCGCCACGCGATCACCGAACCGCTGCATCAGTGGACTGCTCAGCAGCGACATTCCTCCCACCAGATAAGCGAATGGCAGCGCGTCGAATACGCGCATCAGATTCCGCACCCACGCCTGTTCGATCCGGAGCGGAAGTCCGCTTTGATCAATCACCCGTAGATGGAAGAGACGTTTTCCGATTGTCTGCCCATTCCAGAAGGCTTCCAGCAGCGCGCTATAGGCAAATCCGATCGCGAATTCCGCGAGCGTGATCACCATGACTCCGAATCCAGGCACTTTCGCGAAGATCCAGTAGACCAGCAGTCCCACACCGTTCACCGTTCCGAGCACGATGACCGCATCGAACAGCATGGCGTACAGCCGCGAAGCAGGGCCCGCCAGCGGCAACCGAAAGAACACGCCTTCCGGCGTCACGATGGTTAATTCGACGGTCGTTGCCGGGCGATTTGATTGAGCATCGCTCATGTGTTCTCCGAACGAATGCCGGCATGCGCCTCGGCACCGGTCTTTGTTCGCCCGATTACCAGCAGGTAGACAGTCAGAAGCGCGAGTTCCGCTCCGGCAACCGCGACCTTGAAGCTGTACGAAAGCTCTGGCTCGTGATGTTGCGAGAAAAACGCTTCCATGATTCCGGCCCACGTGAGCATCAGCGCCAGACCTGCTATCAGCAACAGCCACTCGCGCATGGATTCGCGCACATCTCGATCTTCACGCCGGCGCAGCAACAATCGCGCCAGGTAAAATCCCGCTTGCCCGGCGATCAGAATGGACGGAATCTCGAAGACGCCATGCGGCAAGAGCCACGCTGCCACGAACAAACCGAACCCCTGTTGCGTGTAACGAACTGCGACAGCTCCCAACAGCACTCCATTTTCAAAGAGCAGCAAAGCCGTCCCAATGCCAAACGTCACGCCGAGCGCTGCCGCGAGCAACGCGACTTCGATATTGTGCTTAATCAGTTGTGCCGAGAATGCGGCTTCGGTCTGCGCTGAGCTCTGGTGCCGGTTTTTTCCTTGCTCTTCTTCCTGCACTCGTTTGCCGGGATCGCGCAGGTAGTCGGCCGGAAGCAGCAGGTCTACTGACGCTGGATCGTAACGCACTGCCAGTCCGCCCATCGCGCAACCCAAGGCGGTGACGAGCACGGCCAGCGCGAAATACCGCGACTGTCGCCGGAACGCTTCCGGGAACGCCGTAAGAATCCTCAACCACCGCCGCCATTGCCATATTTCGGAGCGCGTTGGCGGAACGTAATGCAGCTCCGCGTAGGCCCGTGCCACCAGCCGCTCGAGATATTGCCTCAGTTCCGGCGCCAGCGCCCCGTGTGTCACGCGGTTCAGATCGGCGGCGGCTTGCGTGTAGAGCTCCTGCAATTGTTCTGCTTCTGCCGAGCTTAATCGGTGGTCCGGCCGGCCTTCCAATGCGCCGAGCAGCGATTCGAGGCCGTTCCAACGTGGCTTAGCCTGCGCCTGAAATCGTTCCAGATCCAAAATCACAGCCGTTGCTCCCTCTTGCTTTCCAGGTACCCTTCCACCGCTTTTCGCAAAAACATTTCCGCGGGAATATAATGGAGCTGCACGTCCAGTTGGCGCAGTTGTCGTGCCAGGGAGCCAAGCCGCTGATTCTCTTTCTCTCCCGCGAGCGCAGCATACACATCTTGGTCTGTGTGCAGCTCTTCCCCCGGTGAAAATGCCGGCCGCGCGTGAGCCGGTAAGATACTCGTCATCAAGAGCGCATGCGACGAACGCACCAGGCCGATTCCACGGCGCAGCGAGTCCGATACCCAGCGCTCCGTCAAGTCGGCTAGCAACAACAAATATGCCCGGCGCCGCAGCCGCACCCGGATTTCGCTGAAGAGCGCTTCATAATCCGCGTTTGTCGGCAAAGGCTCGAGACTCAACAGGCGTTCGCGGAATTGATGAAAGTGCGATTGTCCGCTTCCCGATCGCAACCAGGATTTCGGCTCGTCCGCAAAGGTCACCAGACCGAATTCGTCTCCCAGTTCCAGCGCCACCGTCGCTCCAACCATGGCCGTTTCCGCCGCGAGGTCCAGCATCCGTTGCGGCGTGCGCTCTCGCGAGACTTCGCTGCCATTGGTGGAAGCTGGCTCAATTGCCATCGCGGACGATCGCGATTGGTCGATTACAAAATAGACCTCTTGTTTCTGCTCCCATTGGAACAGCCGCGTCACTGGCGCGCCCCGGCGCGCCGTGGACTTCCATGCGATTTCTGCGTACATGTCGCCAGCCTGATACTCGCGCAATCGCTCGAAATCGCGCCCGTGTCCGGTCCACGGCGTTTGCCTCGACGCCACCAGCGTTCGGTAAACCGGGCTTCGTAAAATCTCCCGCCGCCCGGAACGCAAATCCACCTCAATTCGCAATTGCTCCGGCGAATTGAACCACTGTCGCAACCTCCAGAGTCCGAGGTGCGAGCGCCGCTCGACGCCAACGCGCGGTCCCGGCCACAACCCGCGCCGCAGCAAGGCGATCTCCGGTGTCCATGGCCAGAGGAGGACATGCGTCCCTCCAGCCGAGATGGATCCTGCCGCGCCCCGCTGAGACTGCTCAAGCTTCAGCTCCCGCGTTTCGCTTTTCACTCGAAATGCGGTCTCGCTCTCCGCCGTCGCCGGCATCAACGCTACGCGCACGTCACTCCGCACTCGGTGCCGGCCAGAGGCGGTGAGCGCCAATGGAATTTGAATGGTCTCCCCTTCGCGTCCCCGAAGTCCTTTCTCCGGACGCAACAGAACCGGTGCGCATTCTTCACGGCTGAGCCACAGCGCCGCTACGTCATAGGCTCCCACCAGTGTTGCTGCTGCCGCGATCAATTCGAACCATCGCCATCCGCCCGCGATCCAGGGCGTGATGCAAGCCGCCACGCCAAGAAGTCCTATCATCCACACGAGCGAACCCATTGGACCGAACAACTTGCCCGCTGGGTCAAGCGCAATCCGCTGCGCGAGATGTTCGCGCGGCTCGAGATTGCGGCTGGGCGGCTCGGAGGCGGCCTGTATCTCAACGCCAAGAGCCGCGCCGCCCGCGCCTGCTGATTGTTTGTCTTGAGCCATCATTATTTCAGCTGGTTCCATTCCGCCAAATTCCGAATCCGCTGCGCTCGCGAACTACCGCGGCACTTCAACCGTTTCCAGCACCGCGTTGATTACCTCGCGAATCTCAACTCCCTCCATCTCAAACTCCGGTCGCAGCACGATGCGGTGCTCCAATACCGGAACGGCCAGCGCCTTTACGTCTTCGGGCAGTACAAAATCGCGTTCTTCGAGCGCTGCAAGAGCACGAGTCGCCGACAGCAACGCCAGCGTTGCGCGTGGCCCCGCACCAACCCAGACCGACGGGTGTTGCCGCGTCTGCCGCGCAATGCTGACGATGTAGCTGCTGATCGCGTCGCTGACGCGCACTCGGGATGTGGCTGCTCGCAACTGTTCGAGTTCACCCGGCTGCAATACAGGTGTGCGCAAGTCTTCCGCGAGCCGTCGCTCCGGCGCCTCGCCTGCTGCCACTAGCTTCGCCAGTTCGTTCTCTTCTTGCGCGTCTGGGTAACCCATCCGAATTTTTACCAGAAAGCGATCCTTCTGGGCTTCCGGAAGCGGATAGGTCCCCTGATGTTCGATCGGATTTTGCGTCGCGAACACGACAAAGACCGGCGGCAGGGCACAACTCTCCCGGTCGATGGTCACTTGCCGTTCTTGCATCGCTTCGAGCAGCGCCGACTGAGTTTTCGCCGGTGCGCGATTGATTTCGTCTGCCAGCAGGAAATTCGCGAATATCGGTCCGCGCACCAGCCGGAATGCTTGCGTTTTCAGATCGAAAACGCTCGTCCCCGTGATATCTGCCGGCATCAGGTCCGGTGTGAATTGAATTCGCTGAAATTCACCGGCGACCGCTCGCGCCA
>Ga0070734_10001010_pt1 | contig 45970 bp, 38 predicted proteins | sample Coa_R1_8_FD_66444 | JGI IMG/M metagenome (GOLD analysis project Ga0070734, IMG submission 66444) | Surface soil microbial communities from Centralia Pennsylvania, which are recovering from an underground coalmine fire - Coalmine... | ecosystem: Environmental > Terrestrial > Soil > Unclassified ...
TGCAGGTCTATGTCGCCGGGTCCACTTGGGGGGGATCGATGTTGAAGCAATTTTTCATAGGCCGGGGAATGCACTTGGAATTTTTGCATCCCCTGCACCAGCGCATCCTGACCTCGCCCGTGCGGGAGATCCGCGAAATCAGTGCGTAATATCTCACGCTCGGCGGTAAGGGAGAATGGCGCAGCCGGGAATCAGGCCCGCCTCGAAATCATCGGGCCGCCGAAACTGCCTGACCCTTGAAAACAGTGTCAATCGCCGCTTGGGCGCACTTCTCACCGTCCGCGCCCGACACGCCCATCGCGCCGATTACCTGGCCGTTGATCACGATGGGAAGGGCGCCGGGCTGCGGGAAGTCCCGCATGAAAGTCGGCGCCAGATTCTCGCCGGTGCGCACCATCTTGTTGGTTTCCGATGTTGGCCGGCGCCAGCGCAGCGCCGACCTGGCCTTCAGCAGAGCCGTATCGATAGCGTTCGCCGCCGCGCCCTCCATGGCGTGTGACTCGATCAAATTGCCGCCCCAATCCAAGATCGCCATCGCGACGATCTGATGGTTCTGCTCCGCCCAGGCGGTGCAGGCATCGGCCAAGGCGCGCGCACCCGCGCTGGAAATGATTTTGATATCCCGGGTAAAGGATTTCGCCGACGTCGTTTGAGCATGCGAAGGCAATAGCATCGAGAATGCCAGCGCAGTGGCGGTCAGTGTGGCACGGTTCTTCACAACAGTTCTCCTTTCGGTTGGACAATCTTATAACGAAATCACGATGCCTCGGCTTCGATCGCTCGGTGAAGCTGTAGCCAGCGGGCGGTCAGCCAGCAGATGATCGCCCAGCAGGCGCCGGCGGTCCAACCGGCAAGCACGTCAGTGGGCCAGTGGACGCCGAGATAGACGCGGCTTACGCCCACCAGGAACGATAAAAGCGCCGCCGCCAGCAGGAAAAAAGCTTTGAGCCGTTTGCGCGACTGCGCGCGCGCCAGGAGAGCCCCGAGCGTCAGGTAGGCCACGGCGGAGAGCATCGAATGCCCGCTGGGAAAACTCGGGCTGTCGACGTAGGAGCCATGGGGCACGAGGTTGGGTCGAGGACGCTGAAAAACCTCTTTCAAAATAGTGCTGAGGATAAGGCCGCTGATCACCGAACCGAACACGAATACAGCCATGCGCCGGCCGCCGTCCAGCAGCAGGTAGACGCACGTGAATACCGTTACCAAACTCAAGGTGGCAACACCGCCGAATCCGGTGATATCGCGCGCAGCTTCCCGCATCCCCGCCGAGCCGATGGGCGAGCCGTCCGGGTTGCGCATGGACAGCAGCAGGGCTCGATCGAAAGCCTGCGTATCGCCGTGGGTAACTTCGCTCGCGATATAACTAAAGAGCCACGCGCCGGCCGCCAGCGCCGCGATGGCCATCAGCACGGAGAGCTCGTGGCTCCCCAGCCATGCCAGGAGTTGGAAGCGCCGCCTCTGTCGCGCGTGGGTCACTTCAGACTTCTCCGCCCCTCACCAGTCGACTGCTGCCGAAAGCACGACCACACGCATTGTCTGAGAGCCATCATCTCACAGGTATGGGAGAGCACAGAGAAAAACAGCGCGGATCCCGGCGCCTCTGAGGTGAACTTTGGGCGCATGAACTCATATAATTGCATCGCAGCGTGATGCGCGGCGCCGGAACATTGGTGGCGGGCGCCTCGCTGGAAACGTCGGCGGCAGCGCCGCCGTCCGGGATTGAGAATTTTTCCCCGAAAGAAGAATGGAGATCATGATGTCGTTGACGTCGTTTGTACCCACGCCGAAGTTTGACGAATATAAAGAGCGGTTTCAGGAACATTACAAATTGGAACGCCGCGCCGACGGCGTCATTCTGGTGCAGGCGCACACGCGCGGAGGGCCCATCCAGTTGAGCGTGGAAAATCATCGCTCGCTCGGGCAGCTTTTCAAGACCATTGGCGCCGACCCCGAAAACGAGCTCATGATCTTCACGGGGACCGGTCCGGAATTTATGATGGACGCCGACCCGGAAGGCTTCCGGCTCGAGCAGGAAGATCTCGCGCACTGGGCTTACGAATATGCGTACAAGGATGGCCGCATCAACGTCAGCTCTTTAATCAACGATCTGGAGATCCCTACTATCGGCGTTCTCAACGGCCCCGGCTTCCATACCGAGATCTGCCTCATGTGCGACCTCACCATCTGCAGCGAGGACGCGATCCTCTATGACCTGCACTATGACATCGGGTCGGTGCCGGGCGACGGCATTCACAGCTGTTTTCAGGAGCTGTTGGGAGTCAAGCGGGCCGCTTACGCCTTACTCACAGGCCAGGCGATCGACGCGAAAACGGCCCTCGAATATGGAATGGTCAACGAAATCCTGCCGTCCGACCGGCTTCTGCCGCGCGCGTGGAAGCTTGCCGATCACATCATGACGCAGCCGCGCACGACCCGGCGCCTGACCACGCAGATTGTCCGCCGCCCGTGGCGGCAGCGGATCACCAACGACTTGGACGGCGGCTTCGGCATCCAGATGTTCGCGCACCTCGCCAAGAAGGAGGCCGCCCATGGCAGAGACCACATCGGTTCGAAAGTCGCCTACGTTCGAAGAGGCAGGAAGAACAACTTCGATTAGAAACGATAATTCCGCTGGTACCTCTAGCACGGTTCTACAATCCGAACGCCCGTTATTTCGGTTCGCTAACCAGTCCCGGGTTCTAGCCTGTGGTGCTTTTGAATCTATGGTGGCATGGAATTGGATCCGGCGGGCGAGTTGATCCGCACGATCGGCTCCGAATCCGGCCATGCCATTGCGGCTGATCGTCAAGCACGACCGAGTGGACTCAACGATCCGGAGGCTGTTCCAGCCGGACTTTTTTTCGGGCTGGGAAGTGCGAACTCTTGCGAGCTCGCATCGGGCGTTCAATCCATTCAGCTATCATCGAGGCTGGCCCGCCGAACAGGCGGCGTTCTGTATGGGTTTGATGTGCGGTACGGCCGGCATGACCGGCTGCACCAACTGGCGAAAGCGCAGTTCGAGGCAGCGGCACTGTTTGAGTATCATCGGCTGCCCGAGTTGTTCAGCGGCCATGCGCGCGACGAGGAACATCCGATCCCGGCGCTGTACCCGCACGCGGATTCGCCTCAGGCGTGGTCCTCGTCCGCAGTGCCCTGCATGATTCAGGCGATGCTGGGGCTGTTCCCCTACGCGCCTCTGGATCTTTTGTTTCTTGATCCGCATCTACCCGAATGGCTGCCGGAAATCACATTACGCCAGGTTCGGGTAGGGGCGGCGACGGTCGACCTGGAGTTCCGTCGTACCGCCGACGGTCGCACAGGCTACAAAGTGCTGGAACTCCGGGGCAACCTGCATATCGTGCGACAGCCCAGTCCGTGGTCAGATACCACGACCTTCGCGGAGCGTCTGATTGACCTGTTCTCGAGCGCCCTCCCGGGACACTGAATTGGGTCTTAAACCTGCTCGTCTTCCCAAGGCTTTCCCGGCCGCCCGGCAATTTGCTCCAGACTCCTTGGTTTGGGGCGCCACGGCTGCCCGAAGTGCTTGTCGATTTCGTCCCGGTAACTCATCTGCGGACCGGGATACCCGATCAGTTGCCAGCCGATCAAGCCGGCATTGCCGCCATGCATCGGGTCGCTGAACATGCCTTCGATGGTGTGGGTGCGCAGAAGCTGGAAGAAATGCGTCTTCTCGATCGACCGGAGTTTGGCGTCCTGCCCGGCAGGGGGCAGGCTGGTGAAATCGCCAAGCGTTTTGATGCCGGCGCGGTACGTCTCGCGCGGGCTCTCCTTCGCCTGGTAGCCGTGCTCGGGATAGGACTCGACGAAGGGCGGCTTGGTGTAGCGGTATTTGTCGCGACCATAGGGACCGGCGAGCTGGCGGTCGATAAAGATGACGACATTAGCCTCGGTAGCGCCAGGACCGCTTTCATCGCTCGGAAAAATGCGGGCGCAGGCGGCCGACACAACCCGGGCCTCCTCAGCCGTGAAGAAGCGCAGGGGCACCTTCACAGTTCCGGTTTGCGCCTGAGCGCGGACGGGTTCGCCGGCCAACGTATAAAAGAGAGTGCCGCCGATTGCAGCGGCGGGAACGGTCAGGAATTGGCGGCGCTTCATATCAATTTCTCCGGATGCGGGAAGTATTTGGTCACCATCGCGTCGGACGCCCAATAGGTGAGCGCGAGCACGGTCAACGTCGGGTTGGGGGCGGCGTTTTGGGGGAAAGCGGAGGCGCCCACCACGAACAGGTTCGGCATGTCCCAATGCTGGAGATAGCGGTTGACGACACTGGTCTCGGGCGAAGCGCCCATCATGGCTCCGCCCTGGATGTGGGTGGACTGGTAGTTGATGACGTTGTACCGGGCGCGGGAAGGCGGGTTGTCATCGAAGCGCGCGCCCATCTCGCGAGCGATCTTTTGCTGCAGTTTGGCGGCGAACTCGCGCTGCTTGAACTCGTGATCGGTCCAGTTCAGGGTGAAGCGCAGCAGCGGATCGCCGAATTTGTCGGTATAGGTGGGGTCCAGGTCCATGTAGTTCGCCCGATAAGACAGGTGTTCGGCGGACAGACCGATGGACGCGGAGTGATCTTTCCACTTCAGCGCGGCCTTCTTCCACTCCGAGCCCCAATTGGTTTTGCTCTCCCCGGGCGGCATGATGCCGAAGGAACCGATGGCGCCGTCGCCATTGCTGCCAAGGGCGATCATGCCCAGGCGGAAAAGGCCATCTTCGGCGTCGGTGAAACCGGTGTCGCCGTCAAAATCGGAGATGCGCGAGCCGAGCTCGCCGGCTCCCATAAACGCATTGAGCGGCTTGTCGAAGAAAACGCGGGTGTTGGTTCCCACCTGGTGCGTGAGGTTGCGGCCCAGCGTGCCCTTGCGCGTGGCCGGATCGTAAGGCGTGCCGATTTTCGAGAGCGCCAGCAGGCGCGTGTTGTTCAACGTGAACGAGGCCAGGATGACCGTAGCGGCGGGCTGAAAGAATTCCTCGCCGGCCGCATTGGTGAACTGGACGCCGGTAGCACGGCCGTCTTTGTGCACGATCCGGCGCACCCAACTCTCGGTGCGCAACTGAAAATTCTTGCGCATGGCCAGCACCGGCATTAGCGTGTTGGTGGGCTGTGCCTTGGCGCCCACCATGCAGCCGTAACGCTGGCAGTGTCCGCAATACGCGCATCCGGCGCGCGTGACGCCATCCGGGTTCTTGTACGATTCGCTGAGGTTGGCGGCGGGCGTGGGATAAGGATGATACCCTAGCCGCCGCACGGCAGCTTCAAACATGCTGCTGGCGAAGGAGTGCTTCAGCGGAGGCGTGGGATACTCGTGCTGGCGCGGCCCTTCGAAAATATTGCCGCCTTCGATCTTCTGGCCGCGCAGGTTGCCGGCTTTGCCGCTAATGCCCATCAACTGCTCGGCTTTCCAGTAAAGCGGCTCGAGTTCGTCGTAGGTGATGCCCCAATCCTGGACCGCGAGATCCTCCGGCAGTTTGGCGGCGCCGTGCTTTTGCACCAAGTGGCTCCGCAGGGTGAATACATCGGGCAGAAAACGGAAAGAGGCGCCGCCCCAGTGCTCGCCCGCGCCGCCGGTTCCGGTGCCGGGGTGGAACGATCCGTGTTGCCGGACCGGAACAGCGGAGTCCTTTAACGAGTGCCGGTGGGTGATGGTCTCCTCGGCCGTGTTCTGCATCATGCGCAGGCGGATGTTGTAGTCGAGTTCATCCATGGTCACGGCGTAGTCCTGCAGTCTTCGCGGAATGCCGCGTTCGAAGACGGCCACCGATTGCGATGTTCTGGCGGTAAGTTCCTTGGCCACCAGGAGGCCGGTCCAACCGCCTCCGACGATGGCAACGTCTACCGGCTTGAGATTCGTCATAACAGCCTCGCTTCCTCTCCGATTTCCCGCTTCGGCGCGCTCACTGCGCCGGCGGGGCGTGCAACCCGGCCACGACCGCGCCCAGGGCATCCAGGCTGGCGGCAGAAGCCCCATCTTTTACAAAGATTTCCATCGCGCTCGCCGGTGTGGAACCGAGATTTCGGAAGCCGTGAGGAGTGCCGCCTTTGATATAAAATGCCTGGCCCACGGGCGCGTCGACCGGCTTGTCGGAGCCGATCGTAATCTGCAGTTTTCCCGTCAGGGGAATAAACAGGTGAAACTTAACGTCATCATGCTGATGGATCGCGCGATTCGCCCCGGGCTTCATTTCAACGCGTGCGGCGCGAACGTCCGAACGTTCCCATAGCCTGACCGGAGCGTACCCCTGAGCGGCCCGCGCAGCCTCTTTTTTGGCGTCGTCGCCCTGGGCCGGCGTCTGGGTCGAACCCGGCAGGCACATCAGCCATGCGATCACGGCTATTGCGAAAACGGATTTCAACATGGATTTCGTCCTCCTATGACGATTTACCTCGCGGCAGTCCAGGGCTTGCCTACGAGGAATGCCGGGTTGGCGCCTTTACGGGGTGTATATTTCTGCGCCCGTCCGGTCCGCACTTCGGCAGTGTACAAGTTGCCTTCCGAGTCTGTGGTGAAGCCGTGCACTCCCCACATGCATCCCTGACACGTGCCGTACGTTCCCCAAGAATACAGGAAGTGGCCGGCGGCATCGTAAGCGAGAAGCTTATTGGTCCCCTCGTCCGCGGCCCAAAGGACATGATCGGAACCCATATAAATGCTGTGAATGTCGATTGGCGGGCGCGGACCGAATTCCCACTGATCCAGAAACTTTCCGTTTTCGTCAAATACCTGCAGGCGGCCGTTGGCGCGGTCGTTGACATACACGCGGCGCGTCGTCGGATCGACGGCGATTCCGTGAACATTGTTGAAATAGTTCGGCCGCCGTTCATTGGGAGGGTTGCCTTTCAATCCCCACTGCAAGAGCTTCTTGCCGTGCATGTCGTACTTGATCACGCGCGTATTGTCGTAGCCGTCGGCCAGGTACCAGGTATTAGCATCCATGAAGGCCATAAAAGTCGGGCGCCGGAAATGGGTATCGTCATCGCCTGGAACGCCGGGCGTGCCGAGCGTCAGGATGCGCTGCTTGCCGTCATGAGTAAACTCGGAAACGAAGTGATTATCGGCGTCCACGATCCAGATGTGCTTCTCGGGATCGTAGGGGCTGACCTCGATGTCATGCGGGCGGCCCCAGATCGAGTCCCATTTCGACCAGTCTTCAATCATCTTGCCGTTGCGGTCGAAGACCACAATGACGTGCTCCCAGCGCCAGTCGATCCCCGGACGGCCATTGCTACCGTCCGCGGCGGCCTTGCCTCCGCTGGGCGTGGCGCTGGCGGTTTCGCGTAGAGGCACTCCGGGACCGACTGGGAATTTCAGACTTGGTCCGATTTGGGGAAGCCACGTGGTCTTGATGCGGACGGGGAGCACGGGCAATTCGCCCTTCTGCGCGACAAAAACACGGTCCGGAGTCTCGGGGAAAACAAATGTGGACTGGGACCAGGTCCAACCTTCGTGGTTCGGAAGACTCTCGGCGAGCGGCTTCGGCCAGTTTTGGACCGGATCATAGGGGCCAAATAAATCTTGGCCGCCCTTGAGTCCGGGAATGGCCGCAAATCCTTCCCCCGGGATCTTCTTCTGGGCGTAGACCACGCCCAACCGGTTGCTCGCAAGGATGGCGGCGAATAAGGCCACGCCTATAGCCGTCATGTTGAATACGCGCCGTGTCATACGGGTCGGATAATATCGCGGCCGCACAGCAGTGTCAATTCATGACGTATCTGGCCTCAGGGATTGCCGCCGGTGATAGGCACGTGAATCACGGTCACCGCCGGCTTGTCGAGGGCGTTCCGCAATTCATGCGCGAGTTCAGCGGGAGTGGAGACTCGAACCCCCTGGGCTCCCAAGGACAAGGCCAAGCGATCGAATGCGATTGGACCCAGCGAGCTGGCGATCGGCACGCCAAACTGGCGCAGGTGGCCCAGACGGGTGATGCCCCAACCCTGGTCGTCGGCGACGATCGCGACGAACGGGAGACTCTGCCGGACTGCGGATTCCAGGTCCGCCACATTGAACGTAAAAGCGCCATCACCGGACAAAAGGATGACCGGACGCCGCGGAAACGCAAGCCGCGCGGCGATGGCGCCGCCGATGCCCCAGCCCACCACGCCGCTTCTTCCACAAGTCAGCCAGTCGCCCGGATAGCGGTCACGGCATAGCAGTTGGTGTGCCCATTGCCCGATGCTGCCGCCGTCGATCAGCAGTACCGGATGGTCGTCGAGCACTGCCTGGATCGCGCGGATAATGTCGATGGCGTGCAGGCCTTCACCTTTCTGCTCTTCGGCCCGGCGCTCCACGGAGCGCTGGAAATCATCGCGCCGCTGCACGCACGTGGCCAGCCAACGCGCCCACGCCGGGTTGGGTTTCGCCCGGAGCCGGCCAACAGACTCTGCCAGCGGCGTCCAATCCGCTCCAATGGGAAAGATCCTGGCATCGGTTCGCACCGCAGGCGGCTGCAGATAGCCGATCCGATAATCGATTACGGCGCCTGCCAGGAGGATGCAATCCGCATGGCTCAGAACCTCCGGGCCGCCGGTAGCGGCCCCGATCACACCGAGAAAGACTGGGCTCGGCCGATCGACCGAACCTCGATCCCAAATCGGCGTGACTACGGGGACCTGGAAATCCGCACAGAAGCGAAGCATTTCGGGGCCGCTACCGTTGTAAAAAATGCCGCTGCCCGCGATGACGAGCGGCGCATCTGCAGCCGCCAGCGCGCGGGCGACCTCTGCAAGAGCCGGATTCGCCGGGGCCCTCTTTTCGAATACGGACGACGCGGCCGCAAAGCCGCTCCATTCTGCCACCTGGACGTCCAGCGGAAACATGAGATGAGCAGGCCCCGGGGGATCTGCGACGGCTCTTGCGAAAGCCTCATCCAGCAGACGGAGCGTACCCCCTGGATCGTCTATCAACGCGGAGAACTTCGTGATGGGATGCGCCAGGCCCACTTGATCGAGATCCTGGAAGTGTCCCTTCCCGGCGGTAGAGGCCGGACCGGCGCCGCTGAGCAGCAACATGGGAGCGCAGTCGAACCGGGCATTGGCTACGCCGGCCAGCGCATTCACCTGGGCGATGCCACTCGAAACAGCGCAAACGCCGGGCCTGCCGGTGAGGCGACCGAAAGCGTCGGCCGCGTAGGCGCAGGTCTGCTCGTTGCGCACATCTACCAGCCGCAAGCCGGCCCGGCGGGCGGCATTCAGCAACGGATCCAGGCCATGGCCGCATAACGTGGCAATCCACTCCACACCGCGCCGGCGAAGATCGTGCACGAGCAGATCCGCCGCCGTCATTTCGTCATATCCCCACAGCCCTCAACAACAAACGGCGCGATAAAGGCCGAATGGGCGAATCGGAATGGCCGGCCGATCCTCGCATCGATCGATGTGGGACGGAAGAGAGATTTGTTGGAAGGAAAGAAGTTCACACGCGCAGCTCCCATCGATCGATGCGGATTGTGCCGCGCCCGGTTGCGAGCCCTCCAGCGGATTAGCCGGCGATGCGTGCTGCTGCCCTCTCACAACCTCTATTATGGCGCGTCAGTGGCGGCGAACCGTTGGGACACGGAGGCAGTTTTGCTGGTAAACGACTGGGTCGGCGAAGGATGGAAGTATTTTCCGCGAACGTTACTGAAAAAAGTCGCGTCTATTTTTCCGAATACACGATCAATTGCTCGGAGACGGTACGGACTTTGTGCTTCGCCCTACTTTCCTCCTGTCGTCAGCGCCTGGAGTACAAACGTGCACCTGTCCGCTACCGAAACCATCGGGACTTCGATGATCCGATATCCGCATCGACGGTACCACGATTGCGCCATCCTGTTGACCAACTCCGCGTGCTCAAAGGTCTGATCGCGCTCGGCATCGTTTTGGTAAATGGCTTTCCAGGGCGGCAAGAGGAAGACCTTGGGAAAGTATGGGTAACTCGAAAGCCAGGTATTCAACTCGCCCTCTGTCAGCGGCGTGATCTGATCCAGTGCGCATAAGGCGTCAAGGACGCCCCGCTCAAAGAAGACAAAGCTTGTGGCGGAGGCGTGACGAACAAAGTTCTCGATATCGATTTGCAGTACTTGCTGCGCGAACGCATACGGTTCCGGCCGCGGACTTAGTCCGCGGCTGCGACGATCCTGAATGACGGCGCGGGCGGTGTCGCCGACGATCGCGTAACCGCGAGCCTGCAGAGCAAGCAAAAGCGTGGTCTTACCTGCGCCGGGGGCTCCAGTGATTACGATTCGCGACATGTGGACGCGCCCTCGCCAGTATTCGAGCCGACGGACAGACGCCGGCTACCGTTCGCGTCCGACGCCGTTTTCTGATAGGAATACATAATGCAGTCACAAAAATACACCCGGCCGATCATTGCCACAGTCGCAGTTGCATTGGCCGCGCTGGCCCAACTTGACGCCCAGGACCGGAATCCGCCGAAATCGCGCCTGGTGTGGGCGGCGAAGCCCGTCACGCCAACTCCGTTCCAACCGCCCAACCGGCTCATCTGGCGGCTTTCCGAGATTCTGGCGGCTCACAAAGGGCAGGCGAGCTGGCGGCAGCCGGTTGTCAACACGCGCGACTTCGAAGCCGATTGGATCTCGATGGCGCCCGGTGAAAAGACCAAGACCGTATTTTACGCCGACGATCGGGTTTTCTGGGTCGTCGAGTCCGGGCAAATGCGTGTGAATATCGAAGGGCAGCCGCCGTTCCTGGCCAAGAAAGGATTCCTGGTGCAGGCCGCGCCGCGACTCGCTTACAGGATGGAGACGGTCGGAAGCGAACCGGTGCTGCGATTTGAAGTGCGGCCCGCGGGCGAAATGCCGAGCTATCCGATCGATGAGACGCCTACCCCGGTCAATGGATGGACGTTCATCCAAACGCGCATTACCGATACCGGCAGCTACGATGAGGACAACAAACCGTATCTGGATTTCTGGAAGGATGTCGTCGAGGCCAATGCCGGCAGCAGCAATTTCGTGTGGGACGGCCACACGTCGGCTCACATCATTCGCGGGAAAGGAATCGAAACGCCTGCGGAGGCGAACCTCGGACACTTTCACGAAAACATGGTGGAGTTGTGGATTGTGCTCGAAGGCCAGCTCGATTTTCTGATTGAAGGAGAACCGCTGGTGACTGGAACGGTCGGTGACGTGATCCAAGCCCCCAACGAGCGGTGGCATCGCGCCACATCCCGCGCTCCGGGGATGGCTACGCGGCTTGCGATCACGCCGCGCAACAAGGAAGGACAGGTGCACTACTATCAGCCGGACGCGGCAGGAGGCGGTAATCAGTGAATTCCGCGTCCTTTCGAATTACGATCGGGTTTTTGCTTTGCGGCGGCATGATCTCGGGCCTGGCGCAGAAGGCCGACGCCGGCGATTGGCCGGGATACAGCGGCTCTGACAACGGACAGCGTTACTCCGCGCTGAAACAAGTGACGGCGGCGAATGCCGCGCGGCTTCAGGCGAAATGGGTCTATCACGTGGATGGCGCCAGCGGAATGGAGCAAACGCCGGTCGTGGTCAACGGCGTCATGTATATTTCTCAATTTAACCGGATGGATGCGATTGATGCGCGCACAGGCAATATCATCTGGAAGTATCAGCGCCCCCCGGCTTCCGCATCGGCGCAGCGAGGCACGGCGTTCTATAACGATAAGGTCTTTATGGTGACGTCCGACAGCCATCTGGTGGCGCTCGATGCGCGCAACGGCGGGATCCGCTGGGATGCGAAATCGGAGGGCAGCTATGCCATTTCCGGGGCCGCCCCTACAATCGTTCGCAATAAAGTAATTGTCTCGGGCAACCGGCCCGACGGTTTCGTTCAGGCCTTCGATGCGGAAACCGGTAAGTATGCCTGGACCTGGTCCGCCGTTCCAAAACCGGGCGAACCCGGCGCGGAGAGCTGGGGAACGGCCCGGCCGCAAGGTGGTCCGATGTGGATGAGCGGCTCCTACGATCCGGAACTGAACCTTCTTTATTACGGCACGGGGCAGCCCAATCCCCAATGGACCGGCTTTGAGCGCCCGGGTGACAATCTGTATACGGAAAGCATCGTGGCCCTCAATCCCGACACGGGAAAACTGGTCTGGTATTTCCAAAACACGCCGCACGACACTCACGATTGGGACTCCACCGAAACGCTGGTGCTGGTCGACGGGGTTTTCAAGGGGAGGGCCCGCAAGTTGCTGCTGCAAGCCAATCGCAACGGTTTCTATTATGTTCTGGACCGCAGCAACGGCGAGTATCTGCTCGGAACGCCGTTTGTCAGTAAAGTGGATTGGGCGGACGGTCTGGACTCCAAGGGAAGGCCCATCGTCATACCGGGTCACGACCCATCGGTGCGCGGAACCAGAACCTGCCCGTCCACGGCGGGCGCGACGAACTGGCCGGCTCCCACCTACAGTCCCGACACGAAGTACTTTTACGTCACGGTCGCGGAAGGGTGCGGCCTCAACTTCATCAGCTCGAGCACGGCGCCGGACGCCGGAACGGGGTACATCGAGACAGCCGACGCGCCATGGCAAGCCTATGTGCGGGCGCTCGATGCGACGACGGGCAAGAAAGTCTGGGAGTACAAACCCGTGCGTTCGAACCACTATGGACCCGGCTTGCTGTCGACCGCGGGCGGGATCGTGTTCACGCCGGAGCAATTCGGACAGGTCACCGTGCTCGACGCAAAGAGCGGAAAGCCGCTATGGCACTTCAACACCGGAGATCTCATCACCGCGAGCCCGATGACGTACAGCGTAAATGGCCAGCAATTCTTCGCTATTGCATCCGGCACGAATATCTTCGCCTTCGGCTTGCAGGGGGTGAATCCATGAATCGGGCATTTGGTATCGCGGGCTTCCTTCTGACCTGCGCGGTTGGTCCGGTTATTGCCCAGCGCGGCGGGCCAGTGAATCCCTTCCAAGGCCAGCTTGAGGCTGTCCACGAGGGCGAGAGCCTCTACGCCCAACATTGCACGGGCTGCCACGGACCGAACGGCAGCGCCGGAGAAATCGGACCGGCCATCGTGTCCGCCGAGCGGGCGGCTTTTGGCGGTAACGATGCGCAGGTATTCAATACCATCAAGAACGGCATTGCCGGAACGCCAATGGGCCCCCAGAAGCTCGCGGAAGAGGAAATCTGGAAAATCACCGCATATATCCATGCGATGCGGGGCACCGCCATCGACAACCCTCTGCCCGGTGATAGCGCGCATGGCGAACAGATCTTCTGGGGAAAAGGCCAGTGCGGTACCTGTCATATGCTGGGCGGCAAGGGAGGACTCACGGCGCCGGATCTGAGCAACATCGCCGGCATTCGCAAAGCGAGCACGATTGTCGATGCGCTTACGAAGGAGCAGCACCATGAATACGGTAGCGGCGGCGCCCATCTGAGATCATTGCCGCCCATGGACAGCTATCTGCCCGTGCATGTCACCTCGGCCGACGGAAAGGTAATTGACGGCATCCTGCTGAACGAGGATGGGTATGCGCTGCAGATGATCGGCAACGATCAACGGCTTCATTCGTTCGATCGCGCCAAACTGCGGCGCGTCGACATTGAAGCCAAAAGCCTGATGCCCACCGATTATGACAAGCGCCTGACTTCAGACGAGTTCAGAGATCTGCTTGCGTTCCTGACGCGGCAGGGGTTGAAACCGCCCGCGCCGGGGAGAGGTGGAGCACCCCGCGGAGAGGATCAGTAAATGAAAGCCGCGAATATTGGCGGTGTGCTGGTAGTAGTTTTCGCCTTAGGGTCTCAGGCTCGCGCGCAAGAACGGAAATCTTCCGGTCCCGAGGTCTGGATCTTTGACCGAATCGAGAACATCGGCGGGCTGCCCACAACGGTACTCGGGCATCCGCGCGTGATTGACACGGCGCTGGGCAAAGCGGTCGAATTCAATGGAATCGACGACGCTTTATTCATTGGGGAACACCCGCTGGCTGGAGCCGAAACATTCACGTTCGAAGCCATATTCCGGCCCGATCCGGGCGGCGCACCGGAGCAACGCTGGTTTCACCTCTCCGAGCAGGATCCGGCAACCGGAAAGGACACCGATACGCGCTTATTGTTTGAGACGCGCCTCATTGCCGATCGCTGGTGCCTGGATGCCTTCGTGAACACACCCGCCGGAAATAAGGCGCTTCTCGACCGCGGTCTCCTCCACCCGCTCGGCGCGTGGTATCACGTGGCCATGGTCTACGACGGAACCGAATTCCGCAGCTATGTCAATCGCGTGCTCCAGGGAAAGGCCGCGGTCGCCTTTGTACCCGAGGGCAAGGGCCGGGCTTCGGTAGGCGTGCGGATCAACCGCGTGAACTTCTTCAAAGGCGCCGTGCGCGAAGCGCGCTTTACGCGCCGCGCACTCCAGCCGGAAGAATTCCTTACGGTACACTCTGAACCGAAGTAGCCTTGCTTTCGACCGATTGCTCGGCGGGATGCGCGGCTGTATGATCTCCAAGATGACGTTCCAGCGATTGGATCGATCGTTTCTATTGGCGGCCTTTGTCGCCCTCACGCCGGCAGCGCTGACGTGCCAAACAAATGGAAATGGAAAAATACCGGCAGAGCATGGGTCCGTGCTCTACGCCGCGGTTGGCCCGAAGCTTACGGAATATGAACTCAACCGGGTAAAGGGCGTATTGATAGAGCGAGGGTCGGTGCTGTTGCCTGCGAATGTGCAAGAGGCGTGGCAGCATCCATCACGAAAGTATCTGTATGTCGCCTGGAGCAACGGAGGCGCCAGCTATCCTTCCGCTGGGGGGGCAAAAAACGATCGCCACGGGATCAGCGCCTTCCGCATCGATCCCGGCACAGGAGCCTTGAGTCCGCTCGGTCAACCTATAGCTTTGCCGTCGCGGCCGATTTTCATCACCAGCGATCAAGACGGCACGCATGTGCTGGCGGCCCATAACGATCCGAGCGGGATCACGGTGCACCAGATCCGGCCGGACGGGACGATTGGCGCGTTGGTAGAGCCGGCGGCTCCGCTGGATACCGGCATTTACGGACATCAGGTGCGCGTGGACCCGTCAAATCAAGCCGTGATCCTTGTGACTCGCGGTAACGGACCGACGCCGACCAAACCGGAAGATCCGGGCGCGCTCAAGATTTTCAGATATCATGCGGGAGTTTTGGCGAACTGGATTTCGATCGCGCCGGATCGCGGCTTCAATTACCAGGTCCGGCACCTGGACTTTCATCCGTCGGGGCGGTGGGTTTACGTGACCCTGGAACGCCAGAACCAAATCCACGTCTACGGAAGAATGGCGGACGGAACGCTGAGCGCCACGCCATTGTTTGTGAGAGGCACATTGACGGAGGGAACGGAAAAGCGCGCCGGCCAGGCGGTAGCGTCCATCCACGTGCATCCCAGCGGCAGATTCCTGTACGCTGCCAATCGCGCAAGCGGCACTACGGAGTTCGAAGCCCAGAGGGTTTTTGCGGGCGGCGAAAATACGATTGCGGTCTTCGCGATTCACAAGGAGACCGGAGATCTGAATCTCATCCAGAGCGCGGATACGCACGGGTTTCAGCCGCGCACCTTTTCCCTGGATGCCGGCGGTAGTTTCCTCGTGGTTGCCAATCAATCACCGCTCGCGGTGCGCGACCAGACGGGCGTGCGCCTGGTGGCCGCCAGCTTGACTCTATTCCGGGTGGGCGCGGACGGAAAACTGGCTTTTGCGCAACGACAAGAGGTTAAGACAACTCCCGATACAAGCCTCTTCTGGGCCGGATTTGTTTCGTTGCCCTGAGTACTCCCAATCTCAGGGAAACCCGGGTTTAGCCCGTTCCTAACGCAACACTGCTCTCGCGGCCCCCGCCCGGGGCGCGCGACACACTCATGAAATTTCCGCCGTAAGAGATTTGTCACGACACGTTCACAACGAAGTCAAATTGGGCTGCTATTCTTCGTGCTCCCCGAGCAACTTGAACGCAAGAGAGGAGCCCCAGCCCGATGGACAACACCTCGAAAGGAACCGTACCAGCATGCGAATTTTAAGAGCGCTCTGCCTGGGAGCCGTAATCGCCGCCGTGCCGCTCAGCGCACAGTTCGAATATGGAGAGATTCTTGGCACGGTGCGCGACGCCAGCGGCGGTGTGATTTCCGGCGCAAAGGTCACGGTGCGCGGCATCGATACGAATGTACAAGCTTCAACCGTTACGAACGACCAAGGCAACTATTCATTCCCGGATTTGCGCGCCGGGAACTATGAGGTGTCGACTGTGTTGATGGGTTTTCGGCCCGCCAAGAGCGATGCACTGCTGTTACGTGTCAGCGACCGGCTGCGAATGGATTTGACGCTCGATCCGGGGCAGGTAAACGAAGAGGTGACGGTGCAAGGCGCAGTGGCCCCGCTGCTGGAAACCGATACAAGCGTACGCGGGCAGGTAATACAGAGCCAGCAGATTGAAGAGCTGCCGCTCAATAAACGCGACTATTCGCAGTTGGTGCTGCTGGTGCCGGGCTCGACTTATAATCCCGCGCAGCGTCTGGGCGGCGCGATCAGCATTAACGGGAACCGAACGTTGCAGAACGATTATCTGCTCGACGGTATTGACAACAACTCGCACGCGACCAGCTTTCGCGGGGACCGCGTCGACGTGATTCTTCCTTCGGTTGACGCTGTGCAGGAATTCCGGGTGCAGGATAACGGCTACTCGGCGGAATACGGTCATAGCGCCGGCGCCGTGGTCAATGTGACCATTAAAAACGGCACGAACCAGTTTCACGGGACCGGATGGGAGTTCTTCCGTAACGACGACATGGACGCGCACGGCTGGACGCCCACGCTCGGCGGCGTGAAGCCGAAGGTGCGGTTCAACCTATTCGGAGCGAACATCGGCGGGCCGATCGTCAAAGATAAGACTTTCTTCTTTGTCAATTACGAAGGCGACCGCGAGCGCGACGGCGTCCTGTTTCAGCAAACCGTGCCGACCGTGGCCCTGCAGCAGGGCATCTTTGCGAATCCATCGGCGGGTTTGGGATCGACTCTCAAGGTGCAGCCGATCGATCCAACCAACGGCCAGCTCTTTTCGAACGGCATCATTCCCCAGAGCCGCTGGAGCCCGATTGCGCAACGCGTTTTATCCTATCCGCAATTCCCGGTGCCGAATGCGTTTCCGCAGATCACTACGCCGGGCGCGTTCATCAGCAACGTGACCAACAGCATCCGGGCCGACAAATTCGATATCCGCCTCGATCACAACGTAAACGAGAAGTGGCGCCTGTTTGGGCGCTACAGTTTTTCGGACTCTACCACTTTCCGAGCGCCTCCGTATCTCGGATACCTGGAAGGCTCCAACAACGACCAGTTCGGCAATACGCTGACGCGGGCGCAAAGCGCCGTCGCCGGAGCCACGGGCACCTTGACGCCCACGAGCATGCTGGAACTGCGACTCGGCTATACGCGCCTCGGCGCGGGTGTCTTTCCGCCAAACTTCGGCTCTCCTAATATCGGCACGCTGCTGGGGATTCCGAATATGCCACAAGGGCCCGGGGTCAACGCGGGTTGGCCGGAATTCGCCATCAACGGTCTCAACCAGTTCGGCAGCACGACATCGCAGCCGCAATACCAGATCCCGAATACGTACCTCGCGAGTAGTGTGCTGTCTCTGCAGCGAGGCGCGCACGGCATCAAAGCCGGGTTTGACGCCACCTACATCCAGACCGCAATCCTTGACGTTTCCGCGATCCGTGGCGTCTTCAGTTTCCTGGCGAACACCTGGACCGGCAATCCGTTTGGGGACTTTTTGCTCGGCTTGCCCGGCGCCTACACGCAAACCGGTTTCTTCGTCGCGTACAACCGCAACCAGATTTACAACTTCTTCGTCCAGGACGATTACCGGGTTCTACCGAATCTGACACTGAACCTCGGGTTGCGCTACGAATACGGAACTCCGATATACGAGAAGTACAATCGGATGGCCAACTACTCCCTCCGGACCGGCACGATGATTCAGGCGAGCGACAGCAATCGATATTTGGTTAACCCGGACCGGTTGAACTTCGCCCCGCGCATCGGGCTCGCCTGGACAGTCAAGCCCAGAGTGGTGGTGAGGGCGGCCTACGGCATGTTCTATCAACACACGTTCCGCCAGGGGCGCGAGAACCTTTTGGCCGAGAATGAGCCGTTTCTGCAAAACCTGACAGCGCCCCAGGGCCCCGGCACCCCTAATCCCATCACACTCGACAGCGGCCCTCCACCAAACTTTTTCGTCACCGCGCTGCAGAGTCAAGTTTCCGTCCGCGGCAACGATCCCAACTTGAAGAACGGCAACGTTCAGCAGTGGAATCTGACACTGCAATATGAGCTGGCCAAGGACTGGATCTTCGAAGCCGGTTACGTGGGAAACAAGGGTACCCATCTCTCCCGCTTCTGGAACGCGAATCAGCCGACTGTGACGGGCACCGCGGCCACGTTAGGAGCACGCCGCCCCAACCAGGGATTTGGCGACGTCGAATACATGGACTCGGGCGGCAACAGCTTCTATAATGCGCTGCAAACGCGGCTCGAAAAGCGCTTTTCAAACGGAATGACGCTCCTGCATTCGTTCACGTACGCGCGCGGCCTGGATAACGTGGGCGCGTGGAATGACCCGAACGGCTCGCTGTATCCGCAGGATGCCTACAACTTCGCCAACGAGAAGGCGCTGGCGGAGAACATAATCAGGCTGAATTCGGTGGCGAGCTGGGTGTACGAATTGCCATTCGGCAAGGGCCGCCAGCGGATGACCTCCGCGCCGCCGCTGGTGAATACGGTGCTGGGCGGCTGGCAGGTAGATGGGATCTGGACTTGGCGCACGGGTCTTCCCCTCACGATCTCCAGTCCCGCGTGCGCGGCCTGCCAAATGGGAGCAGACCGGACGATGCGCGCTAACGTGGTGCCCGGTGTTTCGCCTTCCGTTCCCAATCCCGGGCCGGCTGAGTGGTTTAATCCGGCGGCGTTCACTCCCCAGACTACGCCCTTTGGCACCGTGGGACGGGACACGATCTGGGGTCCCGGCCTGCAGCAATGGGATCTCGGATTCGCGAAGCGGTTCTCGGCGGCGGAGCAGCGCTATTTCCAATTCCGGGGCGAGTTGTTCAACACATTTAACCAGGTGAATCTCAATCCGCCAGTCTCCACGGTGGGCAGCGCCGGCTTTGGAACGATTACCTCCGCGCTGCCGGGACGGAACGTGCAGCTTGGATTGAAATTCTACTGGTAAGGTGCCGCGATGAAGACTACTCTGGCGTTAGTTTCGATTTCACTTCTGAGTTTGCAGAGCCTGGGCGCGTGGGGGCTGCGCGGCCACACGGTGGCGAACCTGGCAGCGGTGGAAGGTATCCCGCAAGACGGGCCGGCGTTTCTGAAGCCTCAGGAAGGTTACATCGGACACCTCGGAACCATACCCGACACGTGGCGCAACTTTAGCGAACCTTATCTGCGCATCTCGGAGGATGCCAACCACGGTTGGTATACGGAGGGTTTCGATTTTATTCCGACGCCCCCGCACTCTCGCACCGAATTCGTACTCCGTGTGTATGACGAATACTTGCGCGTCAAAGCCGCCGATCCGGAGCGTGCCAAGCTGCTGAATATCCGGTATACAGGGACACAGGCCTATTCGATTATGGAGGGTTATGAACGCATGAAGGCAGGAATGCGGCTGTATCGCGCCGCGGACGATCCGGAGCAAAACCGGAACAATGTGGCCGCCTCTTATGCGCCGATCTCTCCGCTCTTGAAGGATCGCGCGCAGGTGAAACAGATGCTTGCGAACGACATCGCGTTTTACATGGGCTGGCTGGGGCATTACGTTGCAGATGCCGCGCAGCCGCTGCATAATTCGATGCACCACGACGGCTGGTCGGGCGATAATCCGAAGGGGTACACTCGCGACCCAAACATTCACGGGCGCTTTGAATCGCGCTACGTGGACCTGATCGAGGTAACACCGCCCGATGTGGCGAAATATATGCGGAAAGACGCGCGCCACCTGGACGACGTCTGGCAAGCCACGCTCGACCATTCACTCGAAGCCCGCAACTTCGTCGAGGATATCTATCGCCTGGATCTGCGCGGGGCATTCCAGAAGAAAGACGATGCGGAAGCGCGCGAACTGGTCTGCCAGCGCCTGGCGGCAGGCGCGAGCTTCCTTCGCGACCTGGCATACACGGCTTGGATCGAGAGCGCCAAACCCGTGCCTCTGATCGATTCAATTCACCAGATGCAAAACCCGGCCAATCCGAAATACAACCCGGCGGCCGGCTCGGCACCCGCGCCGTGATGCTGAATTCGCTACCCTGATCGAATGGTGAGAAGAATCGCGGTTCTGCTGTTGGCCGGCACGGCGGCCTTCGCGCAGGAGGTATCGCGGGATTTTCTGAATCACAGCAGGCCGCTGGTGGATGCGCACAATTGTTATCCGTACGACGGACGGTGGGCGGACCGGATCGATCGCGCGCTAGGGGCCGGCTATCCGGTGGCGATTGAACAGGATTTGGCTTGGGGAATCGATGGCGAGACGGGGAAGCCGGCCGCGGTGGTCGCGCATTCGGCGAAGACGTCCGGGGGAGAGCCGACTCTCCGAAAATACTTTTTCGAACGGGTGCGGCCGGTAGTGGAAGCCGCGCTTGCGGCGAACGAACGCGCGCACTGGCCGATCATAATCCTGCATTTCGACTTCAAGTCGAATGAGCCGGCGCTGCTGCGCGCTGTGTGGGATGTTCTTGGATCTTACGAGGCTTGGCTGACGACAGCGGTAAAAATATCGGATCCGAGTGAGTTGCAGCCCTTCGACCGGAAACCGCTGCTGGCGATCACGGAAGATTCCGATGCGCAGGAAGAAGTCTTCTTCCGAGCCGTGCCGGTGGGAGGCCGGCTGCGGGTATTCGGGTCCGCGCACACGCGGGGGCTAAACTCGACGGCGCGGGAGCAGTGGGCACACCGGGCGGCCACCTTGCCACCGGAGGCGTTGCTAACGGAGCCGCCGACCAATTACCGGCGCTGGTGGAACAACTCGTGGGCCGAAGTCGAAGAGGGCGGACAGAGGCAGGCCGGCGAATGGACTCCCGCGGATAACGAGCGCCTGCGCGCGTTGGTCGATCGCGCTCATCGATTGGGCTATTGGATTCGCTTTTACACTCTCGATGGATTCGCGCCCGGAGAAGACCAGGGCTGGGACCAGAATTACAACTTCGGCTCCCCGGCGGCCGTCCGGCTTCGCTGGAACGCCGCGATTCAAGCCGGCGTGGATTTGATCGCAACCGATGAATACGAGGAATTGCGGGACGTTTTGAAAGCCGCAACCGTTCCCGCGACCCAGTGAACGCAGCCCTTATGGCGTAATCCGAAAGTGCAGCAGATCGAGGCCGAAGGTGACACGCAAAGGGGCGGCCGGCGGGCTCCCGATTGGGCGGTAGATGGAGTGGAGGACGTCCTGAAGCGCGGCGGCGTCCAGTTCGGCGGCTGTAGTCACGCGGCGGTGGGCGAGAAGTTCGAAATCGCGCGCGAACGCCTCGAGTGCGCCCGGAACCCGGTCACGGCCGGGGCCGCGGAGCTCGACCAGATCGTCCGGCGAGGGAATCGCGATCAGCAAGCGCCCTCCGGCGCGGAGGACACGGCGGAACTCGGCGGCGTTCCTGCGCGCGGTGATCGACAGGACTGCGGAGAAGGTCGCGGCGGCGTATGGTATGAAACGATCGGCGTTGGCCACGATCCATTCGCCGCCGGGGTAGCGGCGGGCAGCGGCATCAACGGCCGCCACCGAGATATCCACGCCGAAACCGGCGAAACCGGTCTGTGTGGCGAGCGTTCCGAGAAAATCGCCGTTACCGCAGCCGGCATCGAGCACAATATCATCCCGCGTGAGGCGGCTCATTTCGGCGATGCCCTGGATCAGCGGCCCAGTCACACCGAGATCGTGCAAGCGCCGCCGAGCGGCGACGGCCTGCGCGGTATCGCCCGGCTGGCGGGAGCGGCGGTCCTGCGGCTGCAGCAGGTTGATATATCCGGTGCGCGCGATATCGAAGGAATGGCCGCGCGCACAAAACACGCGGCGGGCTTCGCGCTCCAGGTGCAGGCGGCAGTCGCGGACCGGGCAGAGGAGCATGGGTCGAGTGTACCGGATGGCGCGCCGCGGCACAGCGCCTGTCGGCGATAATTAATTCAGGCGATGGACACACTCGAAACCATACAGTCTCCGGCAGCCGAAGGCTCGTTTACGCCGGACATGAGCTGGACGCGGGAGATCCCGGCCGCCAAGCGGCTGAATTGCATCGCGGCGGCGGATGAAGTGTTTGCGCAGGCGGAACGCAAGCTGGTGCAGGTGGAACAGACCGGGTTGAATCGAGCGGAGATCCGGGTGGCAGCGTTTTTGCCGCGGCTTCCAAACGTCGAAGCGGACCGCGGCTGCCGCCGGTACGCCAGCTACATGGGCAAGAAATTCCGGCAGCACGGGCTGGATTTCCGCGTGGAGGAAGCGACCACCGCGGACGCCCTGGAACTGCTGCTGATGGGCGCGCAGGTTCACGACAAAATCTACGGGACCTTTGTGTATTTTCCGGCGCCGTTCGGCAAGACCGAAGATTATTTTCTGCGGCGGGTGCGGCCGGAAAAAGATATCGAGGGCCTGACGGTCGAAAACACCGGGCGGATGGCGCTGAACATCAAGACGGTGGACGAAGAAGAGAAATACGAAGGCGTGGTGCCGTGCACGGCGAAAGCGATCCTGACGCTGCTGAGCCAGCACGGAGAGATTAAGAACTGGTTTCCGCGGGATGTGTCGCAGAAAGGGCCGACGGCGGTGATCTTCAACAGCTCACCGCGGATCGGAATCCCGCTGCAAAGCATGCTGATGCGAATCGGCGCCACGGCGGTAATGCTGCATCCGCAGACTCGGGCCGAGGATCGCAAAGCCTATTTGAGCAGCGCGGACATCGTGGTCACAGCGTTTCCCGCGCAAAGCGAGGCTGACCTGGTGCGCGAGATCAAAGCGGGAGCCGTTGTGATCGACTGCTCGACCGAAGGAAACCTGCATCCGGACGTGGCGGAGAAAGCTGCCTATCTCTCAACCCACGACAATCATCTGGGCCAGATTACCACGGCTCTGGCGCTGTACAACACAGCGCTCTGCGCGCTCTGGCAGCGCGGCATGAAGCAGCAATAACGGCGGCGCCGGCTAAGGGTGGCCAAGTCAGTGGCGCGTCAACCGGGCCTTGGCGACGCGGTCGACCAGCATTTGAAATTGATCCGGGGCCAGACCCTGCCCGAGCAGATCGAAGTTGTAAACGTCGCCGGAGAAGGGCACGATTTTGAGCTTGTAGGGGCCGTCCTGATGGATCTCTTTGATGTCGGAATAGTTCCACTGGCGGGAGTCCTTCACGTTAGTGACGGACTCATACGCCATCTGGTCAGGAGTAATCAGAAGGCTTCCCATATCGCTGCCAATCCGATGATCGTGCTTGACCTGGAGCGATAGTGTGCCCGGCGCGGAGGCGCGGGGGGCAGCATCGGGAGTGCGGTTGGCCTCGCCGGTAGGCGATACCGCCGTTTGATGAAACCACTGATTATAGGCCAAGCCGCCTTCCGGGTTGGCGAGACGAAACACGAGGCGATTGGTGGCGCCGCCGCGATCCTGCACGGGGCGGGCGAGGTCGAGCGTCATTTCGGAGCCGGTTGCCGTAAGGTTGCGCACGTCGTCGCGCGGAATCACGAACGAGGCCGCAGATTGCTGGGAATCGAGGAACATCAGGTACGGACCGTTAATCACCAACTGGCCATCGACCTGGCCAAAGGGCACGGCAAGTTCGACTTGCTGCGCCGATGAATTGTTGCCGGTATTCCTCGATGGTATCGGTGATTGGGCGACGGCGCGGTGGGGCGCGGCCGCAGACAGAATCAAGGCGACGATGGCGAAAGCCATGCCAGAGAACTTGTAAGTGAGCATTGGTACGGAACCCCCTCTGGAGTAAATCTTCTACTTTCAACTTAGCCGCAAACGTGTGCAGGCGCCAGAGCAAGGCGTCAGAGGGTGAATGATCGAGTACGTTCGACGGATCAACAGGGCTTCCGGGAGGTGTATTGGAGCGTAGGGGCGGCGCAGTGGATCACTTGCCGAGCAACCCGCATCCCCTGGTACCGGAGGCAAGCCGAATCTCTCCGTACCGGCCCCGCGCGAGAGACCGCTCTCCAGGCGCTTGTACTTCTTCGGAAGGTGTTTCGGTGAATGACTAGTCGCCGGACACCGTCTCGTACGGCTGCTCGACTGGCTCGGCCGGCTTTGATGCCGCCAGTTGGCCGATCGTCACGTGGATCTGGGGCATGGCGCCGGTTTCGAATGAAGCCGAGAGCTTGTCCAGCTTGTCGCGCAGCATTTCGCGGCGGAGGCGCGCTTCGAATTCCTTTAACTGGTTTTCGATCGTGTGCGCCTTCTGCTTGTTCTTGATCATGTCTTCGCGGTAACGCTTCAGGAAGTACCCGATCGTCTCTACGCGAATCCGGATCGAACCCGTCGGCTTGTTCTCGTCGATGTCTTTGAAGCAGAAGTAGGGTGTGCCCGAGTGCTCGACAATTTCTTCGACCACCGAGTAAATCGGCGCGTCGTGGCCGCACTTGAAGCTCGAGAGCTCCAAGGCCACCAGGTTCGGATGGCGCGCGACGTACTTGGCGGCCCAGACTTTGCGGCTCGTGTTTTCGCTGTAGGAGTTCTTCCAGACGTCGGTGATCGCGAGCGGATGCGGGATCTCGCCGGCCTCCACTTCGTCGCCGAACAGGCGCCAGATGATGTCGTCGTCGATCGGCAGGCAATCCTCGGTGAACACGGGGTAGCCGAGTTTCTGGAATTCTTCCAGGATTTCGTGGTTGCAGCCGGGATCATTGTGATATGGCCGGCCGAGCAGCACCACGCCCAGCTTGTCTTCGCGCTCCAGTTGCTCCAGGACCTGGCGCGCTTCGCCCCGCATGGTGACGTTGTTAAACAGGTCGAGCGCGCGATAGCCTTCCGCCACCGCCCGCTTGTTCTCCTCGGGCGACAGTCCAAGGATGTCTTTGAACTGTTCGAAAAGCTGCCGCTCGAGGAGGTCGGGCTGCGAGAGGTTGACGAAGGTGTCCAGGAATAAAACGCCCTTTTCTTTGAAAAGATCGCCTTCCTTGGTGAACGCCGCCTTCACCGCCGCCGGCGTCGTGGCCACCGTCGGGCACGAGCGGCTGGCCTGCACGGAGTGCAGGTCGCTGGTGAGGCAATCGATCATGGGGAAGAAAATGATGTCCAGCGGCTTCTTGGCGTGCACCTTGTAGAGCAGGTTATGCACATGCGGAATGCCGAGCTTCGAGGGGAAGCACGGGTCGATGGCGCCGCGCTTGGCGCCTTCCTTGTACAATTCCTCGCTGGTGTAATCGGAATAAGCGATGTTCTCGGCCTTGATACCGAGGGACGTGAAATAGCCCGTGAACACCGGCGTCTGCGAGTACATATTGAGCACGCGCGGCATGCCGATGCGGATTTCGGCGCGCTTCTTCATGAGCTCGGCGCGCTTTTTTTGCGCGGCGGTGAACTGGAACTTGGGCGCCGCGTCGGCCACGAGCGGCATATCCGGCACGCGGAACACGGCTTTCGCCGCGACCTCGACGAAGTTCGGATTTTCCTTCTTGATACGGTCAAGGTTACCCTTGATGCTGCGCATCTCGTCGATGTTCTCGACCGTGCCTTTTTCGCAGGTGGCGATGATCAGCCGCTGCGCGCCCGCTTCCAGCGGAACCTTGGTCTTGGCCGGCGGTTTATAGTCGGGATTGCTGACGCTGGTCTTCACGTCGATGAACGTGCGCAGGCACTTGTTCTTGCAAAAGTAGCAGCGGGTCGATTCGTTGCGCGTGGTCTTGAACTGGATGTCCGCGCACGCTTGGAGCCCGATGAACGTGGTCTGCCGCCCGTTGTCCCACAGGCGTCCGGCCTCGAGCGCAGCGCCAATCGCGCCCGCCTCGCCGCAATGCTCGTGCACGATCACGTCGGCCTGTACTTCTTTACCTTTGAAGCGCGACTCGATGAAATCCACCTGCGCTTTGACCGCGGCCAGGTTGTACTGCGTGCCGCCCTGCAGCAAGAAACGGGTGCCGATCGCCGACAGGTTCGGAATCTGCGAAACGTACAGCCAGATGTTCTTCGGCAGCACGTTGCACAGACCGGCCATAATTTCTTCCGGTTTCCATCCCTGGCGCTGGAAATCGACGATGTCACTCTGCATGAACACCGCGCAGCCGTAGCCGAACGAGGGGAAGCCTTTGGCGCCGAATGCCGTGTCGGCGTACTGCTCCACCGGCACGTTGAAACCCTGCGCGGTGGATTGCAGGAAGTAGCCGTTGCCCGCCGAGCACTGCGTGTTCAGCTTGAAATCTTTGACGCGGCCGTTCTTCAGGATGATGATCTTGATGTCCTGGCCGCCGACGTCGCAGATCACGTCGACGTCGTCATAGAAGTGCAGGCCGGCCTCGGTGTGAGCCACGGTCTCGACCAGCGCGGCATCCGCGCCGACCACGTCCTTCAGAATGTCCTTGGCGTACCCGGTGGTGCCGACGCCGAGAATCTTCAACTGCGCGCCTTGATCGACAATCTGCCGGTCGAGCTTTTGCAGCACTTCGATGGTGTCTTCGATCGGGTTGCCCTTGGAGAGCTGATATGTCTTGGCCAAGATGCGGCGTTCGCCGTCCTTCGAAAGCAGCACGGCTTTGGTGGAGGTGGAGCCGCCGTCGATGCCGACGAAGCCCTCGACCACTTCGCCCGGGTGGAATGTCGTGGGCGTGAACTTCTTGGTTCGGTATTTCGCCTTGAACGCGGCGAGATCCGCTTCGTCCTTGGCCAACCCGCCGGTACCGCCGCGCTTGGACTTCTCTTCATCGCGGCCGGTAGTGATATACCATTCCAGCTTGTCCCAGCCCGCGTACTGGCCGACGTTGTCGTCTTCCGATTTGCCGAACTCGACGGCACCGATGGCCGCGAAGTACTGCGCGTTGTCCGGCGTCTTGATCAGATCTTCCGGCGGCACGCCTTCGGGCAGCGGCGTGTTGCGCTCTTCCCAGATCTTCGGGATGTTGCTCTTCCAGCAATCGCGCATGCCCTTGATGTAGCAGTTTGGTCCGCCGAGCAGCAACACCACCGGCTGCAGCGTGTTGCCGCGCGTCAGTACGGAGAGGTTTTGCATGACGATGGCTTCGAACAGCGAGGCCATCAACTCGTCCGGCGGCACACCCATCTTCTGGAGGCCGTTGATGTCGGTTTCGGCGAATACGCCGCACTTGCCGGCTACCGGGTGCAGCTTGATCCCCTTGTAGCCCATCTCGCACAATTGATCGGCGGGAATGCGCAGCTTGGCGTTGATCTTGTCGATCACAGCGCCGGTGCCGCCCGCGCATTTGTCGTTCATCGAAGGGATCTTCTTCTTGCGCCCGGTCTCCGGATCGGTTTTGAAGATGATGATCTTGGCATCCTGGCCGCCCAGCTCAATTACGGAGCCGCACTCCGGGTACATCTTCTCGACGGCAAGCGAAACCGCGTTGACTTCCTGGACAAACTTGGCGCCCAAGAATTTCGTCATCCCGTTTCCACCGGAGCCAGTGATGAAGATGCGGCTGTTGGCAACGGAGAATCCGTCGATTTCGGTCTCGAAGCGCTTGAGGAACTCCAGCACTTTTTCCGGCTGCTTGGTATCGTGCCGCTGGTAATCGTGCCAGAGAATCTGGTCTGTCGCGGCATCAATCACCACGGATTTCACCGTGGTCGAGCCGACATCCATGCCGATGAGAAAGTGTTTGTCCATGTTGGGATCTCAGCCAGCGCTACTTCTTTTCCGTTTTCATGCGTTCGGAGATATGCATCACGAAATTCGCGGCCAGGCCCACTACGCCCTTGGTATGCGGCACCTCGTACATCGGCCGCCTGGTTTCCGGATGCGCCTCCACCCACGCCCGGCACTGATCGAGCGTGAGGCCGGTCTTCTCGAGGCACTCCGCGAATTCCTTCTTCGCCTTGTTCTTGGCTTCGCCCAACGCCATTTGCACGCGGCTGTGGGCGTTGATCTCGCCCTCGCCCGAGGTTTCGATGGGCAAATAGATCATGTCTTTGTAATTCGAGACCACGGCCGACTGCGCACCATCGGACTGCGTCGAAGGCATGCAGCCGAACGGCTTCAGCGAGAGCACCATGTGCGCCAGATCTTTGTTCGAGTAGTAAATGTTCTTGGCGACTTCGAGATGCCCTTCGCCGCCGCCCGCGCGCGAATTGTAGAAGGGGTGGCCGAGGCGTTGCAGCTCGTACTGGTCAGCAAGATGATGCGCAATTCCGCCCAACGCGTTCACGATCTTGTGGTATTCGCTTTTGAAAATTGCCTCGGCCAGTTTCAGCTTGGCCACCTTCTGGCGGTAATTCCATTCGATTTTGGTGCGCGTGCCGAGCTTCCAGATCGGAGGCAGCACCGCGCCTTCATCGAGCCCTTTGAAATCCTTGTACTTCTGCACCACCTGGTGGATCATGTACATGATCCAGGTTCCGATCGGCTCGACTAAGACCTGCGCGCCTTCGCGCTGCAGGAAATTGAACATATTAAAGTTGCCGTCGCCTTCGGTGGTCTGCGCCCAGAACTCGCCGGTGATTTTTACAATCGGCTTCACGCGCAGGCGGTCGACGTCGACTTCGTTGAACCGGTCGCGACAGCGCTCGAGCGCCGGCACGTAATCCTCGCCCTTGATCTGGCTAACGAACTTCCCGAGGTACTCGGCGGTATCGGAGAAGCCGCCCAGGTACTTGGTCAGATTGCCTTCGAGCTTCCACGGCTGTTTCTTGCGGAAGACCTCGTGGAGGTAGTCCATCGTATCGTCGAGAATGAGGTCGGTCTCGCCCGCGTTCACTTCGTACGGCCGGAGCGCGTAGGCGACCTCGTTCATCACGTCACCGCAGTTGAGCGCGTTGAGAATGCCGAGGAAGAAATCAAGATTCATCTCGAGGCCGGCTTCGGCGTCACTTTGGCTGAGCCCGCCCGATTGTTGAAACAGCAGCACGCGGAAGCCTTCGAAACCGGCGTTGCGCAGGGCTAGGCGATACTCCGCTTCGTACATGCCGAAGCGGCAAGGGCCGCACGCGCCGGCCGTGAAGAACACGTAGCGATCGATGATTTCCTGCTTGGTCAGCCCCTGCTCTTCAAGTGTTTGCAGATACTGAACGAGATTTCCGACAGTGAAATAAGTCGGGTTGCACTGGCCGTTGTTACCGTATTCTTTGCCGGTCTGGAACGCCTTCACATTGGGGGTCGGCACGGCCTCGGCGCGATAGCCCAGCCCTTCGAGCGCTCCATGGACCAGCTTTTCGTGTTTCCACGTCAGGCCGCCAAACAGCAGGGTGGTGTGTCCGCGCTGCTCCTTCGTGAACGGTTTTTCCTGCGGCCTCTTGAAGTGGTGAACTTCGCGCTTGACCACGCCGGCTTCCTGCTCCAGCCGCGCGCGTTCTTCGGCGAGCCTTTGCTGAATAACGTCTTCGATGGACGATCCGATGTGAACCAGCCCCTCGGGCGGCGTCGCTTTCGGTTGGACAGGCTGAGTGCTCATAGTTTCAGAACTCCAGATTTAGGGCCATCTTGCCGGTTTAACCGATTGAAATAAATAGGATTTCATTGAACGGCGTGTTTTCTGGTGGAACGGGGGAATTGGGGGGGTGAGCGGGCCGCCTCGAAATCGGCGCGGGAGCCCCGTCAACCTGCCAAATTACTGAAACTGTTACAATCCGGACGTTCCGTGAGGACGGTGACCGGGACCGCGCCGGGCGCTACACTGAGCGGGAGGTCTCATGGACTCGGCTGTTCCCGCACTTGCCTTCCAAACGAAACTACGCAGCCAGCTGGCGGAACGCCGCTCGCGGCTCGAAACCAGCATCCAGGAAACGGATCAAGCCTCAGACCTGCTGCGGCTGCTCGGGGAAGTTGACGCGGCACTCGACCGGCTGGACGGGCATCGATATGGAAAGTGTACGGTCTGCCATGAGGAAGTCGAAGCGGGCGATCTGGAAGCGAATCCGATGGCTACCTACTGCCTGTGCCGGTTGACTCCGGAACGGCAGCGCGCTTTAGAACGCGATCTCGACCTGGCGTGGCACGTTCAGGCGGCCCTGCTTCCGCCCCTCGGCCTAGCGGCCGCGGGATGGCAGACGCATTATCGATACATTCCGCACGGTCCGGTGAGCGGGGACTACTGCGACCTGGTGGAGGCCGAAGGCGGGTTATATTTCATGCTGGGTGATGTGTCGGGCAAAGGCGTATCGGCATCGCTGCTGATGGCGCACCTCAACGCAACGCTGCGCGGGTTTGCGCGGCGGGGGCTGGCGCCGGAGGAGGCGATGTGCGAAGCCAATCGCCTGTTCGCCGAAAGTACGCTGGCTTCGCACTACGTGACGCTGGTGTGCGGGCGCGCCAATTCCGACGGTGCCGTCGAACTCGTCAATGCGGGGCACTGTGCGCCGATGCTCGTGCGTTCGAGAGGCGGAGTGGAGACGCTGGAACCTTCGGGGTTGCCGCTCGGGCTGGCTCTCCCCGGGGCGCCTCCAGCGCGTTTTCCCGCACAACGGATCGCGCTCGGAGAGGGGGACGCGCTGGTCCTCTACACCGACGGCTTGACCGAGGCGGTGAATGCCAGCGACGACGATTACGGAGCAGCGCGCCTCTCCCAGGTGCTCGCGACTTCCGCGCGGAAGAATGCGCGCGAGTTGGTGGCGCGGTCTCTGGCGGACCTAACCCAATTTCTCGCGGGCGACGAGCTCCGCGATGACCTGACCATATTGGCCTTGGTGCGCGGCTAGTTGTGGAACTGAGAATAGCCGTTCAGTGACGATCCGGACTCTTCCGGAGCCAGACCCCTGGCCCGCCGCGATCGAAGCCGAGCTCAGTGAGCGCGGCCGTGCACTACCGCTAGACTGGTTGGGTGATCCGGACGTTGCTGCGGGCACTGGCCTTCATCTACTTCATCGCGTTCGCCTCATTCGGAGTGCAGGCGACCGGATTGATCGGCTCGCGCGGCATCCTTCCATTCGCCGACTACCTCCGGGCGGCGCAGGCATCGCTGGGAACGCGGGCGTACTGGGATGTGCCGAGCGTGCTCTGGCTGAGCTGGCGCGATGGCGCGCTGATTACCGTGTGGGTGCTCGGAGCCGTTTGCGCGCTGGTCGCGGTAGCGGGATACTGGCAGCGCGTCGCGCTTGCCGCCTGTCTGGTACTCTGGCTTTCTCTTTGCGCGGTGGGTCAGGACTTCCTCTCGTTCCAATGGGACGTGCTGCTGCTCGAGGCGGGCTTTCTCGCCCTCTTCGCGGATGATTCCCCGGCCCGCGTCTGGCTGTTTCGCTGGCTGATTTTCCGGCTGATGTTCTTTTCAGGCGCGGGCAAACTGCTGAGCGGCGACCCATCGTGGCGCGGCTTGACCGCGCTGCACTACCACTATGAAACCCAGCCGCTGCCGACGCCGGCCGCCTGGTACATGGATCAACTGCCGATGGCCTTTCAGAGGGTCTCGACCGCGTTTGTGCTGATCGCCGAAGTGGCGGTGCCCTTTCTGTTCTTCGCGCCGCGGCGGTTGCGCCGGGCCGGCGCCTGGGTAACGATTCTGCTGCAGGTGCTGATCCTGACCACCGGCAATTACACCTTTTTCAACCTGTTGACGATCGTGCTGGCGCTATTTTTGTTTACCGAGCCGAAGCGCGCGTCGCGCACACGCGCGCATCAGGCGGTCAGCATCGCGCTCACGGTGTTCATCGGAGCGACGTCCGCCATGCTCACGCTCGATTTGTTCTCGATCCGCCTGCCGCCGGGCGGCGCGGCGCTGGTGCATGAGGTGGCTCCTCTGCGCATCGTGAACACATACGGGCTGTTCACGGTCATGACGGTCATGCGCCCGGAGATCCAGGTGGAGGGATCGAAAGACGGCGAACATTGGCTGGCGTATGAATTTCGGTACAAGCCGGGAAATGTCTTCCGCGCGCCGCCGGTCGTGGCGCCCTACCAGCCGCGGCTGGACTGGCAGATGTGGTTTGCGGCGCTCGGCAGTTACCAGGAGAACCGCTGGTTTTCGAACTTCATGCTGCGCTTGCTGCAGGGCGAACCGAGCGTGCTGCGACTGCTCGAGTACAACCCGTTTCCGAGCGCGCCGCCGCGGTACATCCGGGCGCGCATTTTTCTTTACCACTTCACGCATTTCGGCGAGCGGGCGTGGTGGAGCCGGAAAGAGGAAGGCGTGTACTTTCCGGCGGTCAGCTTGAAATAGGTTGCGCCACTCGCGGAAGTGGCGCTCGCGCCGGGAACCACGGGATTGGGGCCTCGGCGGACGACTCGCCTATAATGGAGTTTATGTTTTTTCGCCGAGAGCGCCCCAAGAACCTGACCTTTGAGGAGCGCCTGAATCAATTAAAAGCGATGGGTTTCACGGTCACGTCGCGGCCGGCCGGCGGGGTGCGGATCAGCCGGAATGTGTATGCGGTCGATCTCGAGAATCGGGAAGGCGCCGTACATATCACCGACAGGGCCGGCATCCTGATCGGCAGCGACATCGGGTTCCTGGTGGACGGCGGCTATCAAAAATTCTTCCGCTCCAAGACCGGCCGGACCAAGCCCGCGCTGGCGGAGGAACTCAAAGCCCTGCACGATTTCGAGGAAGACCTGAAGGAAGGGCTCGGGCAGGAGAGCTACTACAACGAGTCGCTGGGAACCGTATCCACATTTTATCTCTACGACCGCGTGAAGGATCGCGACCGCGGCGTTCCGAAGCGCGTTTGGGAAAACTGAGCGCAGGAAAGGCGGGCAGCAATGACCCGCGAAGAAATCGTCGCCACGCTCAAAGCAAACCTGAATAAGCCGGTGCTCGTCGAGTTCACCGACGGAGTGACCGGGCGGATCACCCCGCTGACCGTCGACAAAGACGGATTCATCCACGACCTGGCAACGAAAGATGACATGGTGTTCTGGGTGCCGTTCGAAGAAGTAGTTTCGGTGAAGCCGGACGAACTCTAGTCCCAGCTCAGAATCACTTTTCCGGAATTCCCGGAGGCCATCACTTCGAAGCCTTTTTCGTATTCCTGATAGGGGAAGCGGTGAGTGATGACCGGCGTAATGTCGAGGCCGGACTGCAACAGAACCGTCATCTTGTACCAGGTCTCGTAGACTTCGCGGCCGTAGATGCCGCGGATGGTGAGCATGTTAAAGATGACGTCGTGCCAATCGATCGCCATTTCACCGGAAGGGATGCCCAGCATTGCGATCTTGGCGCCGTGGCTCATGTTGGCAATCATGTCGCGGAAGGCCGCGGGATTGCCGGACATTTCGAGGCCGACATCGAAGCCTTCGGTCATGCCCAGTTGCTTCTGAATGTCTTTCAATTTCGCCGCACGGACGTCGACTGCCATAGTGACCCCCATCTTGCATGCGAGGGCGAGGCGGTTCGGGTTGATGTCGGTGATGACGGTGTAGCGCGCGCCGGCATGGCGCACAACGGCGGCGGCCATGATGCCGATAGGACCGGCGCCGGTGATCAGCACGTCTTCGCCGAGCACCGGGAACGCCAGCGCGGTGTGCACCGCGTTGCCGAATGGGTCGAAAATCGCGGCGATGTCGAGCGGAATCGATTCGCTGTGGCGCCAGACATTAGTCATTGGAAGTACGATGTATTCCGCGAACGCGCCAGGGCGGTTGACCCCGATCCCTTCCGAATTGGCGCATAACTGGCGTCGTCCCGCCATGCAGTTGCGGCAGCGGCCGCACACGACATGGCCTTCTCCACTGACGATATCGCCCGGTGCAAAGCCGGCCACGTTCGATCCGACTTCGGCGACGCGCCCGACGAATTCGTGGCCGATCGCCATGGGCACCCGAATAGTTTGTTGCGCCCATTCGTCCCACTTAAAAATGTGGACATCGGTGCCGCAGATGCCGGTGCGGAGCACTTGAATCAGGACATCGTTGATTCCCACCTTGGGAATCGGGATATCTTCCAGCCAGAGACCGGGCTCGCGCCTGCTTTTGACCAGCGCTTTCATCCTTCTCACCATAGCATCCGGCACTTGCTTGATGGCGAATAAAAGGCGAAAATAGAAGCATGGCACTCATCGGAATCGCCCGGCTGGCCTCCGAAAGCGAGGTCCTGGAAAATAAAGCGCGCGTGACCTATTTCGAGATCGCCGCGCGCAGCATTCTGAACCGCACCAAGCCGAACATGCCGTTCGCTTGGACTATTAATCCGTATCGCGGCTGCGAGTTCGGCTGCAAGTATTGCTACGCGCGCTATACCCACGAGTTTATGGAGATGGACGTAGGAGATTTCGAGGAGAAGATTTACGCCAAACCGGCGGCAGCGGCGATGCTGCGGCACGAGTTGGCGCGCATCGGCCGCGAAGACGGGATTGCGATCGGGACGGCGACGGATCCTTATCAACCGGCGGAGCGGCGGTTCGGGCGCACGCGAGCGATTCTGGAAGTCTTCGCGCGCGAGCGGGGCCGGCATCTGGGAATCATCACGAAATCCGATTTGATCCTACGGGATATCGAACTGCTGCAGGAAGTGGCGCGCCGCAACGTCTTTCACGCGGTCGTTACGATTACGACGCTAAATGAAAAACTGGCGCGGCTGATGGAACCGAAGGCGCCGCGTCCGGATCTACGGCTGAAGGCCGTGGAAGGGTTAAGCCGGGCGGGGCTGATCGTGGGAGTGAACCCGAATCCGATCATGCCGCTGATCACCGACAGTGAGCCGCACCTGGCGGCGCTGGCGAAGGCGGCGCGGGACGCCGGCGCGCAGTACTTCGGGGGCGGGCCGCTGTTTCTGATGCCGTGCGCACAGAAAGTTTTCTTCCCGTTTCTCGAGGAGCACTTCCCTGCCCTGGCGCCGCACTACCGCGCTCAATATGAAAAGAGCCCGCACCTCGGGAACGGGTACAAAGACACGCTACGCGCCCGTGTGCGAAAGATTCGCGAGCGGTACGGGCTCGATTCGGGTCCGGTGGAATACCGTCCGGAACTGTGGGACGGCGAGGAGCAAGGAACGCTATTCGCGCTGCAGTGACGGTGCTCGGTCCAGTTACGGTAAACTGGTGCAGGATGCCGCAGTTCGTGATCGAGCGCGAAGTGCCGGGGGCCGGATCGCTGACGCAGGAACAACTGCGGGAACTGTCGCTGCAGTCCTTGGGCGTCCTGCAGGAGATGGGACCGCAGATCCAGTGGCTGCACAGCTACGTTACCGAGGACAAGATCTATTGCGTGTACCTGGCGCCCGACGAAAGTAGCATTCGGGAGCATGCGCGGCGGCTGGGGATTCCCGCGAACCGCATCGCGGCGGTCAGGCAACTGCTCGATCCCACTAAACTGAAGTAGTCGAGCCGGGGTCATCGCGCGCATATTGAAGGGCAGCCTCGAGCGGCATCGCCCATCCGCGCTCCCAGGCGGCCTGGCTTTCCGGCTTTTTTAGAGCGTCCCGGGCTGCCTGAAGGCTCTGATCGAATTTCACACGTCCCAGCGGCAACAGGGGAGCGCCGATCGAGTGGCGCAGATGCGCTGCCGCAGCCGCAATAACGAGAGCGCGGGCAGCGTCTCCGCGAGCCCAGGCAGAACAGGCAAAGCCTTCCAAGGCGCGGGCAATGCCGCGCTTGTGCTCCAGACTCGCAAAGATATCGAGACCTTCGCGGTAGGCCGCGTGGGCAGTGACAAAATCGCCCTGATCGCAGGCGACGTATCCGAGGTCGGTGAGGGAGCGGGCGATGCCCCAGCGGTCGCCGGCGTGGCGGAAGGCAGCGAGGGCGTCTTGATAGAGATCGCGGGCGGCGGCCGCATCGCCCTGCTCGAGGGCGATGTCACCCTGTTGGCTGAGGGACCAGGCGGCGCCGCTGCGGTCACCCAGATCGGCGAAGATTCGTGCGGCCTCCTCTAAGACGGCGCGGGCGCGGGTAAAATCGCCCCGGCTCTTCACCAGGTTGGCAAGATTATACAAGCAGCGGGCTACCGCCACTCGGTCGCCGAGATCGCGCCAGAAGGAGAGGCTTTCCTCCAGATACCGCTGCGACGCTGCGTAGTCGCCACGGTCGCGCGCGATGATCGCGCACGCATTCATGGAAACCGCGATGCCCCACTGGTCACCCAGGCTGCGGTAAATCGAGAGACTTTGCTCGGCGTAACGGGTTGCAGCCGGAAAATCGCCGAGCGTCGTAGTGATGGCGCTCAGATACTGGGAGACCTTGCCGCGCTCCCGCGCATACTCGGAGCCGCTGAGGCGGAGCGCCGTCTCCAGCCGGGCGCGAGCTTCGGCGAGGTGTTCCCGCATATCCCAGAAACGGAACAGAGACACACAGAGACGAAATGCCCAATCGAGGTCGCCGGTGTGAAACAACCAATCGAGAGCGGCGCGGAAATTGTCGTGTTCGATATCGCAGCGGGCCAGCCAGGCAGCGCGCCCGGCTTCGTCCAGCTCGGGATTGCCTTCTTCGGCCAGCACCAGGCAATAGGCAGCGTGCGCGCGGCGCACAGTAGCCGCCTCGCCGCTCTCGGAGAGACGCTCGAGGCAATATTCGCGAATCGTTTCGAGCATTGCGAAGCGCGGCTCATTGCTGCCGTGCTCCGTCTGTAGGATCAAGCTCTTATCCACCAGAGAGGCCATCACGTCGAAAGTGACGGCGCCGAGATCAGCGTGCGTATCGGCGACGGCCTCAGCCGCTTCCAGCGTGCAGCCGCCGAGAAAAACGCCGAGCCGCCGGAGCAGCTTCTGTTCGGCTTCTTTGAGCAGGTCGTAACTCCAGTCAATTGTTTTGCGCAGCGTCTGCTGCCGCTCGGGGAGATCGCGCGCGCCGGCGGTAAGAAGCTGCAGGCGGCTCTGCAGCCGGGCCAGCATGGCATTGGGCGAGAGCATCTTGACACGGGCGGCGGCCAGTTCGATGGCGAGCGGCAGACCGTCGACGCGAGAGCAGATTTCGGCCACCGCGGCCGCGTTCTCCGCGGTGACGGTGAAATCCGGCTTGACCGCGGCCGCGCGCTGCGCGAACAAAGCCACGGCGGGACTTCGCAGCAGCGCTTCGGGCGAGTGCAACTGTCGGGACTCCGGCAGGGCCAAAGGCGGGACCGGAAACTCATGCTCGCCGTACACGCGCAGAGCGGCGCGGCTGGTCACGAGAACTTTCAGGGCGCCGGAGGCTTCGAGCAGTTCTGTAACCAACGGAGAAGCCGCGAGGATGTGCTCGAAATTATCGAGCAGGAGAAGCACGGGCGACGGGGCGACCTCGCGGAAGTGCTCCCTCAGTATTTCGGAGTAGGACCGGCCCCCGGTCTGGCGGATTCCGATGGATTCGGCAATGGCGGGCGCCACCATCTCGGGATCGGTGATCGAGGCGAGCGCGACGAAGTACACGCGCGATTCGAACTGCGCCACCAGCTCGGCGGCGACTTGCAAGCCTAGCCGGGTCTTGCCGGAACCGCCCGCGCCGGTTAACGTAACCATCCGTATGGTTGGGTCGAGCAGGAGATGTTTGACCGCGCGCAATTCGCGCTCGCGTCCGATCAGGGGCGTGCGCGGCAGCGGCAGGTAATAGCGGCCCGCCACTCGCTCGAGGGCCGGCTCGCCTGGTTCCGGCAAGGGCTCGGATGGTTCCTCACCTGCGCTCACCTCCGCCGCAAAGATGTATCCGCGGCGGGGCACGGTTTTGAGAATCTCCTGATCGCGATCATCGAGTGCGCGGCGCAGCTCGACCAGGCACTGCACCAGGGAATCCTCGGTCACGAAGGCATCGGGCCAGAGCGCCTGGATCAGCTCCTCCTTAGCGATTAGGCGGCCGCGGTTCTCCACGAAATAACGCAGGGCGTCGTACACCTTGGGCCGGAGCTTCACTTCGCGGCCGGCGTGCAACACCGCGCCGCGTTCGGCATCGAGAGAGAAGCCGGCGAAGCGGTATTTCGGTTGGCGATTGGACCCGGTGGTGGCCATGATTCGTCGCGCCGGCCCAGCCCCAAAAAGCTGACGAGTGAGCCCTTTTTTGGCTTTTCTTTGGCCTTCCTTCGTTACTCGCCTGCGGGGCGGATGCTAGCTTCAAAGCACGCCCGGAAATGCGGCCTTTCAACCGATTATAGGCCAGACGGCCGGGCCAAGGAGGGGAACATGATCGGACGGGTGGCGATCTTTCTATATGGGATCGCGTGCTATCTCATATTTTTCGCGACGTTCTTGTATGCCATCGCGTTTCTCGGCGATTTCGGCATGGTGAAATCGATTGATTCAGGGCGCGAGATTCCGGACGCACAAGCCTTGGCGATCAATGCCGCGCTGCTTGGCTTGTTTGCGGTTCAGCACAGCGTCATGGCGCGGCCCTGGTTCAAGGAAGCTTGGACACGGATCATTCCGCCGGCCGCCGAGCGCAGCACGTATGTCTTGTTTGCCAGCCTGGCCCTGGCACTTCTGTTCTGGCAATGGCGGCCGATGGGCGGGAGCGTGTGGGAAGTAGGCAACGGAGCGGCCCGCGTGGCCCTTTGGGTAGTCTACGGTTTGGGCTGGGCGCTGCTGCTGCTCGCAACCTTCCTCATCAATCACTTCGATCTGTTTGGCTTGCGGCAGGTATATCTGCATTTGATGGGCAAGCCCGATGCCGGATTGTACTTCCGCACACCGGGGATGTACCGGTACGTGCGACATCCCATCTATTTCAGCTGGCTGTGCATTTTCTGGGCGACACCGGAAATGACGGTGGCGCACCTGATGTTCGCGATCGCGACGACGGGGTACATCCTGATGGCGATTCCGTGGGAAGAACGGGACCTGATTCAGATTCACGGCGAAGCCTACCGGCTGTATCGGGAGCAAGTACCGAAACTGCTGCCGCTGCGCTTCCGCAAGCGGAGGGAACGAGAGGCCGTGGCGGCCGGCGATTGAAGCCTTTATCAAAGACACTTGGAGGATGATCATGACGACGAACAGCACGCAAAACACGAGCAGGATCCGTATCGTCGGCCGGCTCAGATACTGGAAGAAATATGGGATCGGTTTGGCGCTGACCGTCGTGGCGGCAGCGGGACTGATTACCGCGCGGACTGCCTTGGCCGACCCAACCGGGCTCAACATTGTGCCCCTGGCGCAGGGGTTCAGCACGCAGCAAGAGATTCATATTCAGGCTCACGGACCCAATGACGTGCTTCAAGCCCAGCTCGTGTTTCAGCCGGGAGGCGATACGGGCTGGCACACGCATCCGGGACCGGTGGTGGTCGTGGTGAAGAGCGGAGCGTTGACGGAAATTCATAAAAACGGCTGCGTCTCGGTACACCCGGCGGGATCCGTGTTTTTCGAGTCGGCGGGCGAGGTGCACCGGGCCATCAACCAGACCGGAGCAGTCAGCGAGGTTTACGCTACCTTTATTTCACCGGCCGGCGCCCCGCCTCTGCAACCGGCGGGAGATCCCGGCGGCACTTGCCGGGAGCGAGACTAGCGTGAGGAAATATTTATTTGTGACGGGAGGAGATGAACGATGAGTCCGGCTACTCAAACGGCGCTATCCGAAGGGACGCTGAAGCGGTTCGCAGAGCGCGCGGCGGGATACGACCGCGAAAATCGCTTCTTCGAAGAAGATTTTCAGGAACTCCGCGCGGCGCGGTACCTGGTAATGCCAATACCAAGGGAACTGGGCGGCGCCGGGATGAGCCTGGAGGAAGTGTGCCGGGAGCAGCGGCGGCTGGCGTATTATGCGCCGGCAACCGCTCTCGGTATCAACATGCACCTGTACTGGATCGGCGTGGCGGCGGAGCTGTGGCGCCGCGGCGACAAGTCGCTGGAATGGATTTTGCGCGAAGCTGCGGCGGGCGAGGTGTTCGCCGCCGGACACGCGGAGAGCGGCAACGACATTCCGGTTCTGCTCTCGACGACGAAGGCGGAACGCGTGGACGGCGGTTACCGATTCACTGGCCACAAGCACTTCGGAAGCCTGACCCCGGTTTGGTCCCGGCTCGGCCTCCATGGAATGGACACAAGTGATCCCAAGGCGCCCAAGATTGTCCATGCATTTCTGCCGCGCGACGCGGCTGGCTACACCATCAAACATACCTGGGATGTGATGGGCATGCGGGCAACCCAGAGCGATGACACGATTCTGGAAAACGCGTTTGTGGAGGACCGATACGTAGCGCGCGTGGTTCCGGCGGGCGCGGCGGGAATTGACCTGTTCGTGCTGTCCCTCTTTGCTTGGGGGTTGATGGGATTCGCCAATGTGTACTACGGGCTGGCGCGCCGCGCGCTCGACCAGAGCATCACGGCGGTGAAGAGCAAGAAATCGATCGCGATCTCGCGCACGATGGCGTATCACGCCGAGGTGCAACACACGGTTGCGGACATGTTCATGGAACTGGAGACGATCGGGCCGCACCTGGACCGCACGGCGGAAGACTGGTCGCACGGAGTTGATCACGGCGCGCAATGGCCCGCTAAAATCCTGGCGGCGAAATACAAAGCGGTGGAGAGCGCGTGGCGCGTGGTCGACCTGGCGCTGGAAGTGGCGGGCGGGTTCGGTATCTTCCACGCGGCGGGTATCGAGCGAATGTTCCGGGATGCGCGGCTGGGGCGCATTCATCCAGGAAATTCGTTCTTCACACACGAGGTGGTGGGCAAGACCGCGCTCGGCATCAATCCGGATGAGCAGCCCCGGTGGGGGTAGTTCCGTTACAGTGAAGGCGGATGGATCTATCCGCCTTCGACTACCACCTGCCCGAAGAACTCATCGCACAGGAGCCATTGGCGGACCGCGCCGCGTCGCGCATGCTGGTGGTGTATCGCGAGGAGAAGCGTTGGGAGGACCGGCAGTTTCGCGACCTTCCCGACTTCTTAAAGCCGGGCGACTGCCTGGTGCTGAACGATTCCCGCGTGTTTCCGGCGCGGCTGTTCGGGCATCGTTCCGGAGTGCATTCCCTGCCGGTCGGCAAGCGCAATCCCAAGCGGCACGAATATCTGAGCGGCGCGGTCGAGGTGCTGCTGCTGCGGCCTATGAGTGCGGAGCGCAAGGAATGGGCGGCGCTGGTACGGCCCGGGCGCAAAATGCGAACCGGCGAGCGAATCCGGTTTGACGACGGCCTGGAGGCGGAGATAGTGGCACGCGGAGACTTCGGCCAGCGCACCATTCGATTTCTGACGGAGGCCGACCCGTTCGAAACGTTTGAAAAAATCGGGCACGTGCCGCTGCCTCCGTACATCAAGCGCCAGGACGAGCCGGGCGATCGCGAACGATATCAGACGGTGTTTGCGCGGGAAAAGGGTTCCGTGGCGGCGCCGACGGCAGGCCTGCACTTCACGCCGGAAATCCTCGACGAATGCCGCGCGCGGGGAGCCGGCGTGGCTTATGTCACCCTGCATGTGGGATTGGGAACGTTTCAACCGTTGCATGCGGAACAGGTCGAACAGGCGCGCCTCCATAGCGAGCAATTTTCGATTACTGAAACGAATGCGGAGCGCATGGCGGCGGCGCGGCGCCTGGTGGCGGTGGGTACGACGAGCGTGCGTACCCTGGAAACCGCCCTCGCGTGCGGGCCGATGCGCGAGCAGCAGGGCGAAACCGAGATCTTCATTTATCCTGGATTCACATTTCGCGGAACCGGCGCGCTGCTGACGAATTTTCATTTGCCGCGCACCAGCCTGCTGCTGCTGGTGTGCGCCTTCGCCGGAACCGAGCTGGCGCTGGCCGCATACCGGCACGCGGTGGGACAACGCTACCGATTCTATTCGTACGGCGACTGCATGCTGATCGTTTAGCCGTTCAACTCTTCTTGCCTACCGCCATCTGCAATTCAGAAAAGGGGACTTTCCGATTGTCGGCCGGATAGTGCACCGGAACGATGCGCTCGACATTCAGCTTCAGGCGGTCGATGTTGGCGGCGAGACTGGCGGTGTAGGGGCTGATCGAGGCCGGCGGCTCCGTGGCCGGCCGGGGCGGCGGGTTGAATCCGTCGGCTTCCAGCAGAACTTTTTCCTTCGGCAGATAGGCCACGATCATGCCGTCGTTGTGGCCGAAGTTCTCCAGGTGATGAAGCTCGATGACGTGGTTGCCATCGCTAAGGACGAGCTTTTCCGTGAAAGTCTGAAACACAGGCTTTTTCGGATTCTGCTCCAGCTTATCGGGGGAAAGGTGGTGTGAGTTCTTCCAGACCTTTTCGTAGTACGGCTTATTGATCTGCTGTGTGATGACGGTGGCGCCTTCGGCGACGAAGGCCCGCAGGCCGCCGGCGTGGTCAAAGTGGTGATGCGTGTTCACAACATACTTAATCGGCTTGTTGGGGATGAGCCGCTTGGCTTCGGCGATGATGGCCTCGGCCCGCTGATCGTTCTGCGGGCCTTCGATCACCACGATGTAATCTTTAAAATCGACAGCAATCGCGGCATAGCCGCCCAGGATCAAATAGACGCCATCGCCGAGCTTTTCGGAAGTGGCGGCTGCCGGAGCCGGAGCGGGTGGGGCGGAACTAGGCATGCTCGCCGGCATATTGGATTTCACATCCGTGATGGTGAGATCGAGAACCGGAAACCCGCCCTGCTTCTGCACGATATGGGTGGGAAACTTGAGACCGTTGAAATCCTTGTAGCCGGCGAAGGAGGTTTCGAAGGGGATATCGCCGAGTACTGTGTTATCGATGGTGGTCTCGACGCGCTCCAACATATTCTGCTCGTTGAAATATCCGTGCACGGCAGCCTTGTTCAGGGCAGTGAACGAAACAACCGTCGACTTCCTGCTGCTTTTGACAGTGACGTCTTTGGCCGAGGCGGCAACGCGCAGAAAGCCCTGCGGCAGCGACATCATGAGGTCGTCCGGCAACCCGGAGGCCTGCGGCGAACCGGGCGCAACGACCAGGTCCTGGCGCTGCTCGCCGACGATCGGCTGCAGACCGCCGCCACGGGGCGGGTTTTCGCCCTGAGTACGAATTCGCTGAATGCGTGAAGCCGGCGCATCCAAATCGATCACGCGGGTATAGGTTTTATCGTTGAATCTCGGCCACGGCGCATCGGGCCGCGGGGCCTGGCCGATGACGGAATCGAAACCCGAGCCGGAAAATTCTATGGTTTTGAGATTATCGGCGCCAAGCGCCTTGGAAGCATTGGCAATGACGGATTTGGCATCGGGAGCCGGGTTGGCCGCCCAAGCCGCGAGCGTAAACAGCAAGAACGCAATCTTCGTTTCTCGAAACATTGGCGCCTCCTGAGTAAGGCCAGTATACTGCGGGAAACCGGATCGGATCAGGGCTCCGATTTCGCGAGCAAAGCGCGAGTGCGGCTCTCGGAGTGATGCGTTGCGATCTCAATGGCGCTGATCAGCATCGAGCGGAGGCCGTGCTTTTCGAGCTCATGAATGGCCGAGATCGTGACGCCCCCGGGCGTGATCACCTGATCGCGCAGGATCGCGGGGTGCAGCATGGTTTCGCGCACCAGCTTGGCGGCGCCAAGGACGGTCTGCTCGGCCAGACGCGTCGAGACTTCGCGGGAGAGACCCATCTTGAGCCCGCCCGCGATCATTGCTTCAATGACCATGTAGACGTACGCAGGCCCGCTGCCGGACAGAGCGGTGACGGCGTGCATCAGCTCTTCTTCCACGAAGACAACGACGCCTACCGCGCGGAAAATATTTTCGATGACGGCGCGTTGTTCGGGCGTACAGTGTGGATTCGCGGCAACCGCCGTGGCGCCTTCCTCTACTACCACCGGAATATTCGGCATGGCGCGAAATACCGGCAGCTGCGATCCCGTCAACTTTTCAATCAACGAGATCGGCACGGCGGCTGCGAGAGAAAGCAGAATCTGCGGGGGGTGGAGAACACCTCTGATCTCTTCGAGCACTTTGGGGAGCGTGCCCGGTTTGACGGCGAGCACGACGATATCCGCGCCAGCCGCCGCTTTGGAATTGCCGCCGGCGGTCACTCCGACGCCGTATTTGGCCGAAAGCTCCTCGGCTCGCTCGGCCGTGCGGACGGTAGCGACCACGTGCTCACGGTCGGCCACGCCACCTTTGAGAATGCCCCCGATCAGCGCCCCGCCCATGTTGCCGGCGCCGATCACGGCGATCCGTTTCATACGCCGGCGGGAACCGCGGGTTGCTGCAGGGCCGCGCTGACCCGGGAAGTGACGGCGCCTTCGGAGGCCGAAGACACCAGCGCGCAATATTTTGCGAACACGCCGCTGGTGTAGCGCGGCGCGGGCGGAGTCCAGGAGGCGAGCCGCCGTTTTAGCTCGGCGGGAGAAACCTCGAGATTGATCAAGCCTTTGTCGGCATCAATGGTGATGGGGTCGCCTTCGCGCACGGCGGCGATCGGGCCGCCGTCGTAAGCTTCGGGAGTGACATGCGCGATCATGAAGCCGTGAGTGGCGCCGCTAAATCGGCCATCGGTTACGAGCGCGACGCTATCAGAGAGACCCGCGCCCACGATGGCACCCGTGACCTGCAGCATCTCACGCATGCCAGGGCCGCCGCGCGGGCCTTCGTAGCGGATAATGACGACATCGCCGGCCTTCACTTTGCCGTCTTGAATCGCCTGCTGGGCCTCCTCTTCACGCTCGAACACGCGCGCCGGGCCTTGATGCACGGTCTTATTGTGGCCGGCTAATTTGATGACGCAGCCATCGGGCGCGAGGCTGCCGCGGAGCACCGCGATGCCACCGCGCGGTTTCAATAACTGGTTGAGCGGGCGGATGACCTGCTGACCCGGAGTCTCTTTCGCATCGGCAGCTTCTTCGGCGAACGTGCGGCCGGTGACCGTCATGGCGGAGCCATTGACGAGTTTTCCTTCGACGAGGCGCTTCGCGATTACACCGATGCCGCCGGCTTTGTCGACATCAACGGCCATAAAACGGCCGCCCGGCTTCAAATCGACGAAAATCGGGGTGCGTGCACAGATCTGGTTGAAGTCATCGATGGTAAGCGGAACCTCGGCCTCGCGCGCCATCGCAAGCAGGTGCAGGACGGCATTAGTGGATCCGCCGGTGGCGGCCACGCCGGCGATGGCATTGTCGAACGCCTGGCGCGTGCAGATGTCGCGCGCCCGGCGCTGATTGCGCACCGCATCCATGATGATTTCGCCGCAGCGGTGGGCAACATTGTCTTTGCGCTTGTCGACCTGCGGCACCGCGGCGGTGCCCATGGGTGAAAGGCCGACCAACTCCATGACGGTGGCCATGGTGTTGGCGGTGTACTGCCCGCCGCACGCTCCCGCGCCGGGGCAAGCGTGGTTCTCGATTTCGAGCAACTCCTGGTCGGTGATGCGGCCGGCGTCATGCGCCCCCATGGCCTCGAACACTTCCATGATGGAGATATCGCGGTCTTTATAGCGGCCCGGCAGAATCGTGCCGCCATACAGAACCACGCCGGGGATATTGAGGCGAAGCAGCGCCATGGCAGCACCCGGGATCGTTTTGTCACAGGCCACGAGAGCTACTACGCCGTCGAACATGTGGCCGCGCACGAGCAGCTCGATGGAATCGGCGATCACCTCGCGGCTGACGAGCGAAGCCTTCATGCCTTCCGTGCCCATGGTCACGCCGTCGCTGATGGCGATGGTATTGAATTCCATCGGGGTGCCGCCGGCGGCGCGGATGCCTTCCTTGACCTTCACCGCAAGTTCGCGCAGGTTGTAGTTGCAGGGCATGGTCTCAATCCAGGTGTTAGCCACGCCGATGATGGGTTTTTTCAGATCGTCATCAGTGAAGCCGATGGCCTTGAGCATGGCCCGTGCGGCGGCGCGGTTTTTCCCCTGCGTAATCGTGTGGCTCTGGAGTTTCATATGGAATAGACCAGTTTACCGCGCGGGGACACTCAGCCTGTGGGCGGCGCCACGAACACGATTCGGGAGCGCGGAAATCGAGATGAAACGAGGCTGAGACAAATTTGCTCCCGATCGAAGAGTCGGCCTATAATGGCAACATACCTTGCTCCTCAGTAGCTCAATGGTAGAGCATTCGGCTGTTAACCGAAGGGTTGTAGGTTCGAATCCTACCTGAGGAGCCAAATT
>Ga0070734_10001011_pt1 | contig 45905 bp, 44 predicted proteins | sample Coa_R1_8_FD_66444 | JGI IMG/M metagenome (GOLD analysis project Ga0070734, IMG submission 66444) | Surface soil microbial communities from Centralia Pennsylvania, which are recovering from an underground coalmine fire - Coalmine... | ecosystem: Environmental > Terrestrial > Soil > Unclassified ...
AGATCGCGAACGTGTCTGTCGAAAGACCGTGGACCCAGCTTTCGGCGCGTGCGGCGACATCGGAATAGTTCTCGCGGCTGTCGAGGCTCTTCACGTTCCACTTGTCCGCCTCCCGCGCATCGTAGGCTTTCGGATCAAGCGCACGGGCTTCCGTCTTGGTCAGTCCGTCCCAGGCACCGAGATCGATTTCGATGATGCGCGCGTCCGTGGTGTAAGCATCCTGGGGCACTCCGCAGGTGCAGAGAACGATTTCCATCGTTCTGCGCGCGCGATGGAGCGGGCTCGAAACCCGCGCCAGATCGGCAAGCGCAGCTTCGCGCTGCATGATCGCGCCGACGTGCTTTGCCTGTTCGATCCCGCGCGGCGTCAGCGGCGTGTCGATCGTATGTCCCTGGAACCGGCCTTCGACATTGGCTTGCGTCTCGCCGTGCCGCGCGAAGAAGAGTGTGAGCCCCGGCTTGAGGCTAAGAGGCATCGCTCTTGCCGACCACGATGTCGGGCGCGTCCTCCGCTTTCATGCCGACGACGTGGTATCCCGCATCGACATGCAGACATTCGCCGGTGACGGCTCGTCCGAGATCGGAGAGCAGAAAGAGTGCTGCGCCGCCAACTTCATCGATCGTCACGTTGCGCCTCAGCGGAGAATTGTATTCGTTCCATTTGAGGAGATAGCGCGAGTCCGCGATGCCGGCGAAGGCGAGCGTCTTGATCGGACCGGCCGAGATCGCGTTCACGCGGATGTTCTTTTTGCCGAGATCCTCGGCCATGTAGCGCACGCTCGCCTCGAGCGCTGCCTTGGCCACGCCCATCACATTGTAATGGGGCATGACTTTCTCGGCTCCATAATACGTCAGCGTGACAAGGCTCCCGCCATGAGGCATCCGTTTCTCGGCGCGTTGCGCGACCGCGGTGAACGAGTAACAGGAAACGTTCAGCGTGGTTTGAAAGTTCTCTGCCGTGGTGTCGACATAGCGGCCCTTGAGTTGGTCCTTGTCGGAAAACGCGATCGCATGCACGACGAAGTCGAGCGTGTCCCACGTCTGGGAAAGCGTATCGAAGAGCGCATCGAGCGAGCCCTGGTTCGTCACGTCGCAATCGACCAGCGCTGCCGGCTTCAGCGGCTCGACCAGCGGTGCAACCCGCTTTTTGAACGCATCGCCCTGGTAGCTGAAGGCGAGTTCGGCGCCGGCCTGGTGGAGTGCCTGCGCGATGCCCCAGGCAATGGAGCGGTCGTTCGCGACCCCCATCACAAGCCCGCGCTTGCCTTTCATCAATGAATCGAGGGCCATGCGCCTCTCCGCCGGGTTCCGGCTTGATCCTAGCCGAGCAGACCGAAAGACCAAATGATTCAAGGCGAACGGCACTCGGCGGGCCATTCGTCGGTTGACGGCCATGGCCGCCATACCCAAAATTCGAGGCGAAGCGCCTTGGAGAGCGAAATGACCTACGCCGGCCAGCGGATCTGCTGCGACGCAGACAGCCATATCATGGAGACATTCGACTGGCTGAAGAGTCATGCCGATCCGGATATCCGCGACCGGCTTTCGGGGCTCAAGCTCGGTGGCGCAGGCAAGATGGCCGAGAAGGCGATCGCCAAGGCGATCGAGTCACGGAAGGACGAGAACCATACGGCCGAGCTGCGTGCCAACATCATTGGCGGCGCGAAAGGTTGGGCGGCTTACGGAGCCTTCGACAAGGGGGATCGCCGGCGCGCGCTCGACGATCTCGGCTTCAAGCGCCAGCTCGTTTTCTCCACCTTTGCCCAGACGCAGTTCGCAGGCGAAAAGGATCCCGCTCTTCGCTATGGCGGCGCGCGCGCACACAATCGGGCCATGGCGGACTTTTGCGCGGGCGACAGCCGGCTGATGGGAATCGCAGTGGTGCCGCTCGATGATCCGGGGCTTGCACGCCAGGAAGTGATCAACGCGGCGAAATTCGGCTGCAAGGCGGTTTGGCTCGGAGCAGCGCCGGCCGGTGACAAATCACCCGGTCATCCGGATCTCGATCCTGTCTGGAAGGCGATGATCGAACACGATCTGCCGTTCATGCTGCATGTCGGCGGCGGCACGCGCGTGCTGCCCAAGGCTTACGAAAACAACGGATTGCCGCGGCCGACGGACTGGCTCGGCGGCGGAGAGAATCTCCGCGTCAAGGATTACATGGTGCTGTCGTTTGCCCCGCAGATGTTTCTCTCGGCCATGGTCTTCGATTGCGTGTTCGAGCGCTTCCCGGAATTGCGCGGTGGTGTTATCGAGCTCGGTGGCGGCTGGGTGCCGCAGTTTCTCCGGAGCCTCGACGCCGGCCAGCGCATGTTCAAGAAAAGCGATCCGCAAGTCGGCACGCTTGCGCTCAAGGCCTCCGACTACATTCGCCGGCAGGTGAAGTTCACGCCGTTCCCGGGCGAAGACATCGGCCACATGATCCGCGAGGCGGGCGCAGAGCTGTTCCTTTTCTCATCGGACTATCCGCATCCCGAAGGCGGCAAGGATCCGATCCGGAAATTCGAAGACACGCTCGAAGGAATTTCCGCCGACGCGCGCGAGCGCTTCTATTACCGCAATTTCGAGGAGATGATGGGTCTCGCGGCGTAGCCCTTGCCATTCCCGGCGCGCGCTTTAGCGCGCGGGAAGGGAACCCAGTGGCGCGAGCGTCCGCGAGCGCGAATTGAGTTATTCAGCGCGCCGACGCGTGCTGTGCTGGGTCCTTTCCCTCCGCGCTTCGCGCCTCTCCGGGGATGACAGCAGGAGTTGAATCCGAAAACTGACAGCGGAGATTGGATGTGGACAAGGAACTCAACACCACCGCCGGCTTCTCGCGCGAAGAACTCGCGAAAATCCCGCCGGCACTGAAAGCGATCGTCGACGCCGGCGACCTTTCCGGCGCGGTCACGCTCATCTGGCGCAATGGCGAGATCGCCCAGCTGAACACCATCGGCAGGCGCGACATCGGAAAGAACCTGCCGATGGAGCGCGACACCATCTTCCGCATCGCCTCGATGACCAAGCCGGTGACCTCGGTCGCGGCGCTGATGCTCTGGGAAGAGGGCAAGTTCCATCTCGACGATCCAATCGCGAAATGGGCGCCCGAGTTCGGGCGCATGCGCGTGCTCAAAAACCCCGAAGGGCCGCTCGAAGACACTTATGCGAGCCCGCGTCCGATCACGATGGACGATCTCTTCACGCACCGTTCGGGGCTCGCTTACGGCTTCTCCTCGATGGGCCCGATTGCACACGAATATCAGCGCGTGCTCGGCGATGTGCTCAACAACCAGATGACGCCGGATGCCTGGATATCGGCGCTCGCGTCCCTGCCGCTTCTCTACGCCCCGGGCGAGCGCTTCCATTACAGCCATTCGACGGATCTGCTCGGCTTCATCATCGGCCGGATCGAGGGCAAGCCGTTCCGCGATGTGCTGATCGAGCGGCTGTTCGCGCCGCTTGGCATGTCCGACACGGATTTCTACGCGCCAGCGTCGAAACGCGCGCGGCAGGCGGTCGTCTATCGCCAGGACCAGGCTACCGGAAAGCTGGATCCGGTGCCGTTCAAGCTCTACGACGAGCCACCAGCTTTTTGCGGTGGCGGGGGCGGGCTCGTTTCGACGGCCGCCGACTACCTCAAATTCGCGCGCATGATGCTCAATAGGGGCGAACTCGACGGGCAGCGCTATCTGAAGCCCGAGACTGTCGCGCTCATGTGCACCAATCGCCTTACCCCGGAACAGCGCGCCATTCCTTTCCTCGGCTCGATCCCGATGTGGGCGGGCATGGGCTTTGGGCTCGGCGTTTCCGTCATCACCGATCCTGACAAGCTCGGATTCCTGGGCATGGGTGCACCCGGCGCATTCGGCTGGCCCGGCGCGTTCGGCACCTGGTGGCAGGCGGATCCTGCCAACAACCTGATCATGCTGTTCCTGATTCAGAACTCGATGCCGCTCGAACCCGGCGCGATCGCGCAGCTGGCTGCCGGCCAGAGAATGGGAGCCCGGCTCGCGCTGCCCACCTTCCAGCGCTTGGCTTATGCAGCGCTGGGAAGCTGACCGGGTGAAGAACGATTACTCGTCGCCTTCTTCCTCTTCTTCCTCGTGGTGGCGCCAGCGATCGCCGCCATAGTCATAATGGCGCCAACCGCCATCATACGCGTATCCGTACGCCGGATGGCCCCAATACGCATGCGCGTAGGGCCGGTAGTAGTGCCGGTAATAGCCGGTGTGGCGGCGGAAGCCGCTGCCGCTGATGGGATGGCAGCGATCCCAGTCGGAGTCGCACCACACGCGCCAGCAGCGATCACCATCCGCGTCGCAACGCGTCGTCAGATGATCGGCAAGGGCAGGTGTCGACCAAGCACCGAGAAAAGCGAGGCTGGCAGTGCCGGCAACGGTAACGGCGGAAAGAAAGCGGGAAACTGTCATGGGGACCTCCACCTTTGCTGAAACGGCCTGCAACTCTCGCCGTTCCAGCAAAGGGATGCCCGACCGCCTGGTTCCCGCAGCACCCGAAAAGAAAAACGCGCGCCTCGACTGGGCGCGCGTTTCACTCCTGCAAACGATCCGTCAGCTATAGATCTCGAACAGTCCGGCGCCGCCCATGCCGCCGCCGATGCACATCGAAACCAGACCGTACTTCGCCTTGCGCCGCTTGCCCTCCATCAGAACGTGACCGGTCAGCCGTGCGCCCGTCATTCCGAAAGGATGGCCGATGGCGATCGAGCCGCCATTGACGTTGTACTTCTCGGGATCGATGTGCAGCGTGTCGCGGCAGTAGAGGCACTGGCTCGCGAAGGCCTCGTTCAGTTCGACGAGATCGATGTCATCGATCGACTTGTCGTGGCGCTTCAGGAGCCGCGGCACTGCGAACACCGGGCCGATCCCCATCTCATCCGGCTTGCAACCCGCGACCGCCCAGCCCATGAAACGGCCCATCGGCTGCAGCCCGCGGCGCTCCGCCGTCTTCGCTTCCATGATCACCACGGCTGCGGCGCCGTCCGAGAGCTGGCTCGCATTTCCCGCCGTGATGTATTTGCCGGGGCCTTTCACCGGCTCGAGCTTCGAGAGCCCCTCGAGCGTGGTGTCCGGGCGGTTGCACTCGTCGCGATCGACCGTGTAATCGACGACGGTCTCTTCCTTCGTCTGCTTGTTGACTTGCTTCATCTTGGTTTTCATCGGGACGATTTCGTCCTTGTACTTGCCGGCCTGCTGCGCCGCCGCCATCCTCCGTTGCGACTCCAGCGAATATTCGTCCTGGTATTGGCGGCTGATCTTGTAGCGCTCGGCGACCACATCGGCCGTGTCGATCATCGGCATCCAGATGTCTGGGTACATCTCCTCGAGCTTTGGATCGCGTCCGCCGCCGCCGCCGCCCTGGAAGGTGATGGAATCCACGCCGCAGCCGACCACGATGTCGGCGTCGTCGTCTTTCACATAGCGCGAAGCGATGGTGATCGCCTGCAGGCCCGACGAGCAGGCGCGATTGACGGTCACACCCGAGGTCGTGATCGGAAGGCCGGCGAGCAGGGCCGCATTTCGTCCCGTATTGCCTGAAGCGGCGACCTGGCCCGCGACCACATCCTCAACCTCGCCAGGCTCGACCTTCGCGCGTGCGACCGCGTGCTTGATGGCGTGCGCCAGCATGGACACCGCCGGCGTCATGTTGAACCCGCCGCGAGCGGATTTTGCGAGGCCGGTCCTCGCGTAAGAAACAATGACGGGTTCGCGCATGAGTGTTCTCTCCCTGGAATTGGCTTTATCGGGCCACGATGGCCGAAAGGGCGGAATTAGGCCAGCGAAAGGTTCTGGGCAGCGCGCGCCTTCCAACGCACCGGCTCAGTCGAGCTTGCTCCGCGGATCGTAATTCGCCCGCCAGCCTTCGGCGAACTGGCGCAAGTCTGAGTCGGGTTTTTCGGGGAGCGTCACGACCAGCTTGACGTAGAGGTCACCCGCCTTGCCGGCCGGTCCGATGCCCTTGCCCTTGAGCCGCATGACCGAGCCCGAATTGGAATTGGGGGGCACGGTCATCTGAACCGAGCCGCCGAGTACCGGAACGGTCACCTTGCCGCCGAGGACGGCTTCCTTGAGCGAAACCGGAAGTTCCATCTTGAGGTCATTGCCATCGCGCGTAAGCCAGGGATGGGGCGCGATCGAAACGCTGATCAGAATATCGCCGGCGGGACCGCCGGCGCGTCCGGGCGTGCCTTTGCCTTTCACCCGCACCTGCTGTCCGTCGCGAATGCCGGCCGGTATCTTCACGTCGATCTCGTTTCCGTCAGGAAGCATGACGCGGCGCGTGCCGCCGCGCGCCGCCTCCTCGAAGCTGACCGTGGTCGCAACGGTCAGGTCCTCGCCGCGCCGTGGCTGATTGCGGCGCCGTCCGAGACCTCCGAGCAGATCGGAGAAGATGTCTTCGGCGTGCGCCGTCTCGGCCGAAGGCCCGTCATTGGTCCAGGTGAAATGAAAATCGCGGGCGCCGCCGCCGCGGCCGAAGCCCGCGTCCCCGAAGCCATGTGCGCGCGGATCGAAACCGCGAGGATTGCCGCCGGCATCGATTTCGCCGGCGTCATATTTCGCCCGTTTGTCCTTGTCCCCCACGATATCGTAGGCGGCGGAAATTTCCTGGAAGCGCTTCTGGGCCGCAGCATCGCCGCCTTTGGTATCGGGATGATGCTTCTTGGCGAGGTTGCGGAATGCCTTCTTGATCTCCGCTTCGCTCGCCGTCTTCGAGACGCCCAGGACTTCGTATGGATCGCGCATGACCTCTCCACCCGCGGTTCGTCGGAATCGCAGGGACTTGCCGAGGATATAGGTGCAATGCGGAAAACTGCTACGGGCTGGGGGGTGTACGGGGCGCCGGCGAGGCGGAGGGGCGCTCCGGGCCTGGAGGAAGGGCGGCAAGATGCTCTTTGGCGCCGGGTACGTCCCGCGACGCTGCGTCTGTGAAAAGTTCCCGCGCGGCATCAAGGTTCTTGGGCACGCCGCGGCCGGTTTCGTAGAGCTCTCCGAGTTCGAATTCGGCGACCGGGTGATGCGCGGCCGCTGCCTGCGCCAGCCAGTTTGCCGCCGCTTTCGGATCGGGCGGTCCGGCCTCTCCGTTCATCAGCATCTCGCCGAGGTCGGCCTGCGAGCGCGGGTCGATCACGGCGGCACGTTTGTACATTTCTTCGGCGCCTTTCGGATCCTTCTCCGTGCCCTGGCCGTGGCGGCGCATGAAGGCGACATTGTACATCGCCGCAAGGTTCTCATCGTCGATCGAGCTGAAGACCTTGTACGCCTCCGCGTATTGGCCGGCGTCGTAGAGCGCAACGCCGTGATCGAAGGTGCCCTTGGTCGGGTCCTCGGCGTCTTCTGCGCGCGCGGATGCGATCAAAACGCAGAAGCAAAACGCTGTGAAACCAACGCGGTGCATATCCGGCCTTTCCACGCCAACGCTACCTTGCACGCGCTTGAGATGCTATTCCCGCACCCATGAGCGAAATCGGCGGTCCTGTCGATGACGGAGGCATAACGGCGAAGGACGATCCTCTCGCGCTGTTCGAGACGTGGTTGGCCGACGCCAGGAAATCCGAGCCCGAAGAAGCCGAGGCCATGGCGCTCGCCACGGCGGATGCAAGCGGACGGCCCAATCTGCGCATGGTCCTGCTCAAGGGCGCCGATCATCGCGGCTTCGTGTTCTACACCAATGCCGAAAGTGCCAAGGGTCTCGAACTCGCGGCCAATCCGCGCGCGGCGCTCTGCTTTCATTGGAAGAGCCTGCGCAAGCAGGTGAGGGTGCTTGGGCCAGCATCGCGCGTGAGCGATTCGGAAGCGGACGCCTATTTCGCCACCCGCGCGAAGGACAGCCAGATCGGCGCCTGGGCGTCTCCTCAATCGCGGCCGATGGAGGGGCGCTGGGTTTTCGAGCGCGAGATCGCGAAACTGGCAGCGAAATACGCCCTGTCGAAGGTTCCGCGCCCCGCATACTGGACGGGATATCGCGTGGCGCCGCTCGAAATGGAATTCTGGCGCAGCCGTCCGTTCCGTCTTCACGAACGGCTCGTGTATCGGCGTGACGAGCCGGATCAGCCTTGGCGGACAGAGAGGCTTTATCCTTGACGGCGATCGAGGGCGGCGCGGAAGGGCGTGGCGTCCTGATGCGGCGCGCGGCCTTTGCGTCGCTCGGCGTTTCGATCCTCCTCGTCGCCATCAAGGCGTTTGCCTATTTCGCTTCGAGTTCGGTCGCGGTTCTGGCGGCGCTCGCCGATTCCGCGCTCGATCTCTTTACCGCCTGGCTCAACCTGATTGCGATTCATTCGGCGCTCACGCCGGCGGATGCGGAGCACCGGTTTGGTCACGGCAAGGCCGAGCCGCTTGCCGGGCTGGCGCAGGGTGCATTCATCGCCGGTTCTGCACTCTTCCTGATCGTGCAGTCCGTCGTGAGACTGATTTCGCCGCAGCCGATCGAGCATTCGGAAACGGCGCTCGCGATCATGATCGTGTCCGTCATCGCGGCCGCGAGCCTGGTCCTATACCAGCGCATGGTGGTAGCACGGACAGGCTCGGTCGCCGTGTCGGCCGATCGCATGCATTACACGACCGATCTCGCGACCAATCTCGGCGTGATCGTCGCCATCGTGCTCGCATCGGGATTCGGCTGGATTCGCGCCGATCCGGTGATCGCGCTCTGCGTTGCCGCTTACATGGTCACCGGGGCCGTTTCCGTGTTCCGGCAGAGTTACGATCAGCTGATGGACCGCGAGCTGCCCGATCGCGAACGCGCGCGCATCAAGGACATCGTCATGCACCATGGCGAGGTGCGCAGCCTGCACGATCTCAAGACCCGTTCTGCAGGAACCGATACCTTCATTCAGGTCCATATCGAACTCGATCCGGCGATGAGTTTGATGCGCGCCCACCAGGTGAGCGATGAGGTGGAACTGGCACTTTGCGCGGCGTTCCCGCGGGCCGAAGTGATCATTCATCAGGACCCCGCCGGAATTGAGATGCCGGCTGGCCTCGCCAAATCGTGAGACAGGCGTTGCCTGCGCTGATAGACTCGCGTGATGCCGGGATCGAACGAGGAACAGCGTACGCTGATATTGACGGGCGCGAGCCGCGGCATCGGCCATGCCACGGTCAAGCGCTTTGCAAGCGCCGGCTGGCGCGTGATCACCTGTTCGCGACACGCGTTCCCTGAAAATTGTCCCTGGGCGGCAGGCCCCGAAGATCACATCCAGGTCGATCTCTCCGATCCTGACGACACGGTTCGCGCCGTGGCCGAGATGCGCCGGCGGCTTCCGGACGGAAAATTGCACGCCCTCGTCAACAATGCCGCGATCTCGCCCAAGGGCGAGGGCGGCCGGCGGCTGGGCGTGCTCTCAAGCGCGATGAGCGTGTGGCGCCATGTTTTCGAGGTGAACCTGTTTGCGACGATTTGGCTTGCGCGCGGACTGATTGATGAACTCGCCCGTGCGCATGGCGCGATCGTGAATGTGACCTCGATTGCCGGCGGACGCGTCCATCCTTTTGCGGGAGCCGCCTATGCAACCTCGAAGTCCGCGCTTGCCGCGCTCACACGCGAAATGGCGGCGGATTTCGGTCCGCTCGGTGTGCGCGTAAACGCTATCGCGCCCGGCGAGATCGACACGGCCATCCTGTCGCCTGGCACTGAAAAGCTCGTGGAGTCGATTCCGATGCGCCGCCTCGGCGCGCCGGAGGAAGTCGCCAAGGCGATCTATTATTTGTGTACGGAGCAATCGAGCTACGTGACAGGCGCCGAGCTCCACATCAATGGCGGCCAGCACGTCTGAGTAGCGGATCATGATCCGCGCGAGTGCATATCGATTGTCATTCCCCGGCGCGCGCTTTAGCGCGCGGGACGGGAACCTAGTGCGCGAGCGCCGGCGAGCGCGAAAGACTCTTCAGCGCGCCGGCGCGCGCTGACTGTGACCCCTCCCTCAACGCTTCGCGCCTCGCCGAGATGGCAGCCGCATGATTTTGAGAATCCCACGCTACGTCAGCGGCTTCCGCCCAATTCCCAGCTGCTCGCGCCAGAGGCGCGCGGGGATTTCCTCGGCTTCACCGGCTCCCAGTTGTCCAAGGTGAAATGGACCGAACTGCACGCGGATAAGGCGCGCGACCTTCAGGCCCAGCGACTCCATCACACGCTTGATCTCCCGGTTCTTGCCCTCTTTGAGCGAGACCGCGGCCCAGGAATAGATGCCTTTGGAGCGCTCGAGATCGGCGACGATCGGTCCATATTTAACGCCCCCAATCGTCGTTCCTTGCGCAAGCGCATCCAGCCGCGCCTGGTCGACGCGTCCGAAGAGCCGCACACGATAGCGGCGCGTCCAGCCTGACGACGGAATTTCCAGCCGCCGCGCGATCTCGCCATCATTGGTCAGAAGAAGAAGCCCTTCCGAATTCACGTCGAGGCGACCGATCGAAACCACGCGCGGGAGTTTCTTCGGCAGGTTTGCAAAGACGGTCGGGCGGCCTTCGGGGTCGCGGTGCGTCGTGACCAGACCGGCGGGCTTATTATAGCGCCAGAGCCTCGTCGGCTCCCGCTCCATGAGCGGTTTACCGTCAATCGCTATGACGTCGTTCTCGCCGATGCGGATCGCAGGCGTGGTCACGGTCGCGCCGTTCAGAGCGACGCGGCCTTCTGCGATCAGTTTCTCGGCGTCCCGCCGCGAACAAATTCCGGCGCGAGCAATGACCTTGGCGATCCGTTCACCCTTTTCCTGGCCTTCGCTCAAAGGGGTTTCGCCAATATGGTTCGCGTGGCGGGTTACCCCGGGCGGGGCGGGCAGGCAAGGCACGACTAATGACGGATGCCGAACTTATGGCCATAGCGCTCATCGAGGCGCGTTTGGCGGGCGAGCGGGGCGAAGTGCCGGTTGGCGCTGTCGTTGCGAACGAGGCCGGTGATGTTCTCGCCCGGGACGGCAACCGGATCCTCGAGCGGCGCGACCCGACCGCTCATGCCGAGATGCTGGTGCTAAGGCAGGCGGCCGCACGCACCGCCAATGAAAGGCTCGTCGGCGCATCGCTTTTTGTGACTCTCGAGCCTTGTGCGATGTGCAGCGGGGCAGCAAGTCTAGCGCGCGTCGCACGCGTCATTTTCGCCGCGCGCGATCCCAAGGGCGGCGCCGTTCTTCATGGGCCCCGGTATTTCGAGCAACCGACGTGCCACCACCGGCCCGTGATCCTTCATGCGGCGGCGTTCGAGGTCGAGGCCGGTGCCATGTTGCGCGCATTCTTTCGTGACCGTCGGGGTTGATCCCGCGCTCTGCCTGTTGGCTCGAGGCGATCGAGGCGAGGCCTGCCGTCCAGCGCGGCGTGAAAGTGCCGGTCGATCTTGCGGCGCTGCGGCGTGGAGACGGGGAAGGCGGCAAACGAGCAGTCGAGAACGCGCAGAAAATAGTTCAGCGCCAGATCGCGGCTCGCCAGAGCGCCTTTAGCTGATTTTCATTTTGCCGGCGTTGCAAGCATGTGTGCCGCTTGCGTCGACGACATAGACCTGAACGTCGACCGTATGGTTGGAGAGGCCAGGCGCGTCGGGGACGCGCACGCGCAACGCTCCGTGCTCCACGCGCTGGTCGGTCGCCAGCAGTTTCAAATAACCAGTCGGGAGTTGATTGTCTCCAGGCGTGAGTTGCAGGACAACGCGGACGTCTTCGTCTGCCGATCCCATGCAGCCGCAATTCACCCCGAACTGCTCGCCGGGCGCAACGGTCGGCAGCCCGTTGTCAGCGCGCGAGTCCGTCGGCTCGAAAAGAATGATCTTGCCCGTCGGCTTCACGTAAGGCGCTGCGAGCGCGGATGTCCCGCCCAAGCTCACAGCCAACAGAAGCCCGATTGCCAGCGAACGCATAGACTTGCTCCCCTGCTCGCCAACCCGAGTCTCGCTCGGATTCGGGGACTGATGGAGCCCGAATCTTGCGATTTCCCGCTCACATCATCGTGAGCGTGCCAAATAGTAAAAGCGGGTCGTCAATGCGGCCGCCGCCACCAGGAGGCCGAACGCAAGCCCGAGCCAAATCCCGAACCCCTTCATGTGCAAGCCGAATCCCAGGGCCATGCACATCGGAAAGCCCGCGAGCCAATAGCTGGCGCCGGCGATCCACATGGGGGCGCGGGCATCTTTCAGGCCGCGAAGCGACAGGGCTGCGGTGACCTGAAGGCCGTCAAAGACCTGAAAGGCGGCGGCGACGCGCAGGAAGGTGACCGCGAGCGCCAGGACGGCCGCGTTTTCTGCCGTGGCGGGCAAATAGAGGCTCGCGATTTGCTGCGGGTAGCTCGCCAGCACCACGCCGCAGGCGGCCATGAAAAGCATGGCGATTCCCATCGCCGAGTAGCCCGCCCGACGAACGCCGTCGCCGTCGCGCGCGCCTGCGGCAAGTCCGACGCGAACCGTCGACGCCATGGCGATCCCCAGAGGCACCATGAAGGTGATCGAAGGAACGTTCATCGCGATCGCATGCGCGGCAACATATGCGGTTCCGAAACCACCCATGATCAGGTTCGAAGAAAAGAACAGCCCGGCCTCGAACATCAGCGTGACGCCCATGGGCATTCCGAGGCGATAGTTTTCGAGTAGCTTTTCCCAATGTGGACGGTGGAAGCGGCGAAAAATGCGATAGCCGCGCAGTTTCGGCGTGCGCCGCACGACGAGGAGCATCATCAGGAAACTGAACACGAAGGAGGAGGCGCTCGCCGTCCCGGATCCGACGATGCCCAATCTGGGCGCACCAAAATGACCGAAGATGAGCGCGTAGTCGCCTGCGATATTGAAGAGCACGGTTACAGCCATCACCGTCAAGGTCGCGTTCGGCTTGCCCAGCGCCGTCGCGTAGTTGCGCAAGACCTGAAAGCCGAGCGAGAAGGGCAGGCCGAAGGCGAGCGGAATGACGAACTGGCTCGCGGCTATCGCCAATTCTGACCGTTGTCCGAGCAGCAGCAGCACTTGCTTCGTGCAGAGCAGGAGCGCGATCAGCGGCAGCGAAACAAACGCCACAGACCAGAAACCCATGCGGGTGATCGCGCGCACCTGCGCGCGGTCCTTTGGATTTTCGCCGAGAACATGCGCGATCAGTGGCGAAACAGCCGCTGTCGGGCCTTGTCCAATGATCCAGCTGAAAAAGAAGACGGTGTTGCCGAGCACGGCGGCCGCGAGCGCGGTCTTGCTAAAGCGGCCGAGCATGATGGTGTCGGTCACGCCGATCGCCATCTGGGCGAGCTGGGTTACAACGAGCGGCCCGGCGAGTTTGAGCAGTTCGCGAGCTTCCGCAATCCAGGCATCGGCGCCGCTGCCTTCAACGCGCCGGCCCGCATGGGCGAGATCGATCTCCGCAATATCGGTCATAACTGGGCTCTTCCGTACCGCCGGTCCTGACACGATTTCGTCAGGATCGGTGCTGTTTCCGTACTTCAGGAAGCAACCGGGAGGGCCGGAAACGAAAAACCCCTCCGGAGCCGTGCTCGGAGGGGCGAATGCGCCAGCGCTGTCCTCTTGGATCTAGCGTGCGCTCTCCCCGCGAGCGAATGGACGGCCAAAACCGTCGCCGCCAACACGGGCGGCCGGTGCGACCATGCGGATGGTACTGATTGCGATCTGCATCAAACGTCCAAAGCTCGCTCGAAAGCGGCACAATGCTGCTTCGATGCGGCGTGGTTACCCTCTTGTTTTGGCCGAGTCAATTCGCGCCTTGTGGCGCTCGCGCAGCAAAAAGAGATGGCGCTCATTGACAGGCTTGTTCCTTCCGCCGCGTTCGGCGCTAGTCTCGTTGACGCGGAACTTGCCGGAGACGATCGATGGACTTTTCGATTCCCAAGGAAATCACTGAGCTTCTCGCGAAAATCGATGGCTTCATCGATCGCGAGATCAAGCCGCTCCAGGCGCAGGACGACAACGAACGCTTCTTCGATCACCGGCGCGAATGGGCACGCACCGATTTCGAGCACGGCGGGCTTCCGCGAAAGGAATGGGAACAGCTCCTGGGCGAGATGCGCCGGCGCGCCGACAAAGCCGGCTTTCTTCGGCTCGCGCTGCCGCCCGAATTCGGCGGAAAGAACATCGGCAATCTTGCGATGGCGATGATCCGCGAACATCTGGCGGCGAAGGGGCTGGGACTACACAATGACCTTCAGAATGAAACATCCGTCGTCGGGAATTTTCCCCAGATCCTGATGTTCAGGGATTTCGGGACCGACGAACAGAAGAAAACGATCCTGCCGGGGATGCTCGAAGGAAAAGTGCGCATCGCATTCGGTCTCACCGAGCCAAAACACGGCTCCGATGCGACCTGGATGGAAACGCGCGCGGTCAAGGACGGATCGGGCTGGCGCATCAATGGCGAGAAGATGTGGAATACGGGCGTTCACGTCGCCACCCATGACATGGTCTTTGCGCGTACGAGCGGAAAAGACGGCGATGCCCGTGGACTGACCTGTTTCATCGTGCCGATGAACGACGCTGGCGTGAAGATTGAAGAGTACATGTGGACCTTCAACATGCCGACGGACCACGCGCGGGTGTCGTTCAAGAACGTGTGGGTCCCGGACAGCGCGATCTTCGGTCCTGTCGACAACGGCCTCGTTCTGGCGCGCCATTTCGTGCATGAAAACCGCATCCGCCAGGCAGCATCCGGCGTCGGGGCGGCACAATATTGCATCAATGAGAGCGTCGACTACGCGAACACGCGCAAGCCGTTTGGAAAGCCGCTTTCGCGCAACCAGGCGATCCAGTGGCCGCTCGTCGAACTGCAGACCGAATGCGAGATGCTGCGCTGGCTCATTTACAGGACCGCCTGGGAGATGGATCGCATGACCGGCCCCGAAATCCAGCTCTATCTCTCGGACCGCGTCTCCATGTGCAATTACCGCGGCAATCGGCTGGTTTGCGACGCGGCGGACTGGGCCATGCAGGTTCATGGCGGCTGGGGATATTCACGTCACAAGCAGTTCGAGCACATCTACCGCCATCACCGGCGCTACCGGATCACGGAGGGATCGGAAGAAATCCAGATCCGGAACGTGGCGGGACACATGTTCGGATTCATCGGCAAGAACCGTCCACGCGAAAGCCATTGATCCCGAGCAGTCTGCGCCGCGGCTCGTGTTAGTGTGCGGCCATGGCTGGATTGCTCAATTTTGCGCACAAAGGTGGTGCCGGTCTCCGGCCGGAAAACACGCTCGCGGCGTTTGCGCACGCCTGCGAACTGGGTGCCGACGGCGCGGAGCTCGATGTTCAGCTCTCGCGCGATGGCGAGCCCGTCGTATTTCATGATTTCCGTCTGAAGCCGCAGATCTGCCGCGATCCGGATGGCGCATGGATCAGGCCACCCACGCCGGGGGTGAAGGATCTTTCGTTGTCTGAACTCAAGCAGTTCGACGTCGGCAGGATCGATCCAACGAGCGCATATGCGAGGTCGTTTCCCGTTGTCGTAGCAGCCGACGGCGAGCGGATCCCGACACTTGCCGAGGTTGTGGCATTGGTTCGCCAGAGAACGCGGCCCTTTTTGCTGCAGGTGGAACTCAAGTCCTCGTACTCCGATCGCAGTCTTTCTGCCGATCCGGTCGCGCTCGCGGACGCAACGGTAGGCGTCCTGAAGAAGGCGGATTACCTCGATCGCGCAATCTTCGTCGGCTTCGATTGGCCCGCCCTGTTGCGCGTGAGAGCGCTGGTGCCCGATGCGCGCTGCTGGTTCACGACTCTCCCGCAAAGCTGGTTCTCAGATGCAAAGCCGCCTCCCGAAGATGATCCTCCGGTCCCCGCGGCTCTGGAGGTGCTTCGCTACTGGGCGAGAACGGGCACGTCGCCCTGGGCCGGCGGGTACGATGCCGTGAACTATGGCGGCTCGATCCTCCAAGCCATCAAGGCCGCCGGCGGCGAGGGCTGGTTTCCGCCTTACCGCGACCTCACGGCTGAGCGCGTCGCCGAAGCGCGTCGGCTCGGACTCAAGCTGGGCGGATGGACCGTCAACGAGGCGAGCGACATGCGGCACCTCATGGCTCTTGGCGTCGATGCCATCTGCACCGACCGTCCCGACATCCTGAAGGAGGCGATGCGATGACGGAAGATTTGCGCCTCTGTTTCGAACCCGACAACGAGCCGGCGAAGCTGTTCGTGACCAATGGCGTCGACAACTTCAACATCGCGGTCACGGGTCAGCCGGCCTACTACCCGGTCTCATATTTCCTGAAGACGAACGACGGCGAAATTCTGGGCGGCCTTCTCGGCATGATCTGGGGCGGCTGGCTGCACATCAAGATCGTCTGGGTGGCTGAACCCGTGCGCAAGAAGGGTCAGGCACGGCGGCTGATCGCTGCCGCAGAAGAATACGCGCGAAGGCGCGGTTGCCATGGCTCCTATCTCGAGACCTTCAGCTTTCAGGCCCGACCGATGTACGAAAAACTGGGTTACCGGTTGTTCGGCGAGATTGCCGATTGCCCGCCGGGCCACACGCAGTACTTCCTGAGCAAGCGGCTCTGAGGATCAGAGGCCTTCGAACAGCGCCGTCGAGAGATAGCGCTCCGCGAAAGAGGGAATGATCGTCACGATCATCTTGCCCGCCATCTCCGGTCTTGCGCCGACCTCCAGCGCAGCTGCGACAGCGGCGCCAGAGGAAATTCCAACCGGTATGCCTTCGCTCTTCGCCAGTTTTCGGGCCATCTCGAACGCCGTTTCATTGGAGATCGTAATTACTTCATCGATCACCTTGCGGTCGAGGATCGCCGGTACGAACCCTGCTCCGATTCCCTGAATCTTGTGCGGGCCGGGTTGACCGCCTGAGAGAACGGGAGAGTCTTCCGGCTCGAGCGCGATCATCTTCACGCCGGGCTTGCGTGCTTTCAGCACCTGGCCAACGCCGGTGATCGTTCCGCCCGTGCCGACGCCGGAGATCACGACGTCGACCTTGCCGTTCGTGTCGTTCCAGATCTCTTCCGCGGTGGTCCGGCGGTGAATGTCCGGGTTGGCGGGATTTTCGAATTGCTGGGGCATGACGGCACCGGGCGTGGCGGCGATGATCCGCTGCGCTTCGGCGATGGCGCCCTTCATGCCCTTGGCCGCCTCGGTGAGCACCAATTCCGCACCGAGCAGCGCCAGCATTTTCCGCCGCTCGAGCGACATGGAGTCGGGCATGATGAGGATCAGCCGGTAGCCTTTTGCCGCCGCGACGAAGGCGAGTGCGATTCCCGTATTGCCACTGGTTGGTTCGACCAGCGTGTTCTTTCCAGGAGAAATGATTCCGTCGCGTTCGAGCGCATCGATCATCGAAACACCGATGCGGTCTTTCACGCTCGCAATGGGATTGAAGAATTCGAGCTTGAGGAGAATATCCGCTTTCACGCCGGCCTCCTTGGGGAGCCGTGCCAGCCGGACGAGCGGTGTGTCGCCGATTGTTTCGGTAATAGAATCGTAGATGCGTCCGCGGCCTCGCAGCTGTGCCTTTTCCGATTGTGGCTTTGCTTGAGCTGACATCTTGCTGTCCTCTTCGTCTGTTTAGATCGTGAAATCCGCGGCGGAGGCTCCGCCGCAATCGACGCCGGCATTGCGGGCGCGCTGGCACAAATCCTCGATCGAGATCGCGTCGAGCCGCGACATCAATTCCTCCTGCAGCGCCTGTACGAGGGGCGCGACGATCCGGCTTCCCAGATCGGAGCGCGCATCGACGACGGCTTCGCCGTTGCTGCCGTCGTCGATGCTTTCCGCGACCCGGACGATATCACCGACAGAAATCCGCCGCCGCTCTTTGGCAAGGCGATATCCGCCGCGCGGTCCGCGGACGCCCTTGAGCACGCCGGCGCGCACCAGCTGTTGCATGACTTGTTCGAGATAGCGTTGTGGTACGCCCTGGCGGGCCGTGATCTCGCGGGCCTGCACGGGTTCTGGCCGCGCGTTGAATGCGATGTCGATCACTGCTTCGAGCGCCAGCAGGGTCTTGCGCGACAGCTTCAGCATGGGTCAGCCTGTGATCCCCGTCGAACCGAAGCCGCCCTTGCCGCGCCAGCTTTCCGGAAGTTCGGCCATAACCTCGAGCGCAACGCGCGCATGGGGAGCAATCACGAGCTGGGCGATCTTCATTCCGCGGGTGACAGAAAAGGATTCTGCGCCGAGATTGATGAGGATCGCCATGATCTCGCCGCGGTAGTCGCTGTCGATCGTGCCGGGCGCATTGAGCACGGTGATGCCGTGGCGCAAGGCAAGGCCGGAGCGGGGCCTCACCTGCGCTTCGTATCCCTCGGGCAAAGCGAGCGCGATCCCGCACGGAATCGCTGCGCGCTCCATCGGAGCGAGCGCGATCTCATCCTCATTGGCGGCGACAAGGTCCATTCCAGCCGAACCCGGCGTCGCATATTGCGGCAGTTGAAGTCCTTCCGCGTGCGGGAAGGGGCGAACGGGAATCCTCACGCGGCGCGCTTTCCGAGCGTTTCGGCGATCCGGGCGACCAGGCGCTGGCCCACCTCGCGCTTGTCGAGTTCCGGCCAGCTCTCTATGCCGTCTCTTCTCACGATATGAACGGCGTTCCTGTCACCGCCCATGATCCCCGTCCCCGGGCTCACATCATTGGCGATGACCCAGTCGCAAGCCTTCTTTTCGAGCTTCTCCCGTGCATGCGCCAGAACGTTTTCCGTCTCGGCTGCAAAGCCGATCACGAGCGCCGGGCGTTTGTTGCTCTGGGCAATGGTCGCGAGGATGTCCGGATTTTCGGCAAGCGCAATCGCGGGCGTGGCTTCGGCGTGCTTCTTGATCTTGTTGTTGGCGACGGCGGCTGGCCGCCAGTCCGCAACGGCTGCGGTGAAGATCGCCACATCAACGGGCAGCAGCGACTCGCAGGCCGCGAGCATCTCGCGCGCTGTCTCGACACGGCGAAGTCTGGCGGCGGGCGGGGGCGTGATCGAAACCGGTCCGGAGACAAGGGCGGTATCTGCGCCGGCGCGCACCAAGGCATCGGCTATCGCATAGCCCTGCTTTCCCGACGACCGGTTCGCGAGATACCGCACGGGATCGAGCGGCTCGAACGTCGGTCCTGCGGTGACGAGAGCGCGGATGCCGGCGAGCGGCCGCTGCTCGCCGTCCAGAGCCTGCTCGATCGCAGCTAAGATCTCGCCCGGTTCGGCCATCCGTCCGGCACCGAATTCGCCGCAGGCCATTTCGCCTTCGCCGGGCCCCACGAAAAGGACTCCGCGTTGCCTCAAGGTAGCGGCGTTCTGCCGTGTCGCAGCGTGTTCCCACATCCGCACATTCATCGCTGGCGCCATCAGCACGGGCTTGTCCGTCGCCAGCAGGATCGTGGATGCGAGATCGCCCGCGAGACCGGCGGCGCTCTTGGCCATCAGGTCTGCCGTCGCAGGCGCGACGACAACGAGATCCGCCGAGCGTGAGAGTTCGATGTGTCCCATCTCGGCCTCGTCGGTGAGGCTGAAGAGGTCTCGAAAAACCTTTTCGCCCGCGAGTGCAGATGCCGACAGAGGCGTGACGAATTCGGCTCCGGCTGCGGTAAGCACAACGCGAACGCCGAAATCCCGCTCGCGAAGCCGCCGGATCAGGTCAAGCGACTTGTAGGCGGCGATTCCGCCGCCGATGATCAGAAGAAGCCTGGCGCGCATCAGCTGGGGCTCGTGGGGCTCTGCATAAAATACGGTGCCGCTACCGGGTTATATAGTGAACAACGGGCCCGAAGTGTAGTTCTTGCCATAGCGAAGCTGACGGCGCGTAACATCGTGAGAACGAACGGAATTTCTGTCTCTATCGCAGCTTGCTTTCGTTCCGCACCTGTTAACAGACTCGCGAACGCAGATCTCCGAGGCATGGCAAATGGCATTGGATCCGGTGCTCCAGGGTTTTCTGGCCCAAATGGCGGCAGCGCCGGGGCCCAAAATGTGGGACGTGACGCCGAAAGAGGGTCGCGAGGCTTTCGTCGCGTTGCTTCAGGTGGCGGGTCCGAAGGACGTGCCGATCGGAAAAACAGAAGACGTCTCGGCAGCGGGGCCCGGTGGACCCATTCCTCTCAGGATCTATTCGCCGGCGAACGTCAGTTCGAGCGCGCTGCCGGCACTTGTGTACTTTCACGGTGGCGGTTTCGTCATCGGCGATCTCGACACGCATGACGGCCTGTGCCGCATGATCGCCAATGAGGCAGGATGCACGGTCGTGGCCGTGCATTACCGACTGTCGCCGGAACATAAATTTCCGGCCGCTGTCGAGGATTCCTATGCCGCGCTCGCCTGGGTGGCAAAGAACGCGACGAAACTCGGCATCGATTCCGCGCGCATCGCCGTCGGCGGCGACTCGGCGGGAGGCGCGCTCGCGGCGGTCACCGCGCTCATGGCGCGTGACCAGGGTGGACCAAAGCTCGCTTTGCAGTTGCTGCTTTTTCCAGTCACGCAGATCGGCGGCGAGACACATTCAATGAAGGAATGCGCCGAGGGCTTCTTTCTGGAGAAGAAGACGCTCGACTGGTTTTTCGGTCACTATCTCTCGGCCGGCGCGGACACGTCGGACTACCGGATCTCGCCGCTTCATGCCGCGAACTTCCAGGGATTGCCGGGCGCTTTCATTATGCTCGGCGGCTATGATCCGCTCCATGATGAAGGCGAGGCATATGCACAGAAGCTTCGCGCCGCAGGCGTTCCGGTGAGAGTGTCGGACCATTCAGACATGGTGCACTGCTTCTTCTATCTGCAGGCCATCCTGCCGAAGGCGCACGAAGCCGTGCGCGAGATCGGTACGGCCCTGAAGACGGCGTTCGGAACCTGATCCATGTCTCTCGACAAGCATGTCCGGGTGCTGCTCGATCAGCTCGCGGCAACCGGCGCGCCCAAATTATGGGAATTGGGTCCGCAGGCCGCGCGCGCGGCGATGAAGCTCAGCGTTTTCCGCAACAGCGACGAACCGATTGGCGCGACATCGGACCGGCATTTTCCAGGTCCCAAGGGAGACGTCGGCGTCCGGATCTATTCGCCGCTCTCCGCCAAGGCGCCTTTGCTGCCGGGTCTTATCTTTTTCCACGGCGGCGGCTTTGTTCTCGGTGACCTCGATTCCCATGATGGGCTCTGCCGGGTGCTCTGCAATGAAAGCGGCTGCCGTGTCGTTTCCGTCGATTATCGGCTCGCGCCCGAACATCCCTTTCCCGCGGCCGTCGACGATTGCTTTGCGGCGACGCAGTGGGTCGCACGGAACGCGGCGGAACTCGGAATCGATGCCGGGCGCCTCGCCGTTGGCGGCGACTCGGCCGGCGGCAATCTCGCCGCGGTCGTAGCCGTGCTCGCGCGCGATGCCGGCGGGCCGAAGCTCTGTTTTCAGCTTCTCATCTACCCGGTAACCCAGCTGGGTGGCCCCGATACCGGCTCGATGCGTGAAAATGCAAAGGGCTACTTTCTCGAAAAGGCGTCGATGGAGTGGTTCACGCGGCTTTACTGCCCCGAACTTGGGCACCGCGAAGATCCACGGCTTTCGCCGCTGCTCACAAAAGATCTCTCCGGGTTGCCGCCGGCCTATGTGGTGACCGCGGGTTTCGATCCGTTACGGGACGAAGGAAAGGCTTATGCCGATCGTCTCGACGCAGCCGGTGTCGCGGTTACCTATGTGAATTATCCTGGTATGATTCATGGCTTCTTCAGCTTCCGCGGGCTGGTTCCCAAGGCCAGAGAGGCTGTGGCAGCCGCCGCCGCTGCGCTGAAAGCCGACGTGGCGACGGGATAGGCTTACTCCCCCGCGCCTTTGCGGGCGGGGGGGCGGGACGCAGGCAACGCCGAATTTTCAAATGCATGTTGGGCGAATGGTCGGAACGGTGTTCTCGCCGCAATCAGCTTTCCGGGATTGAGAACACCTTTCGGGTCGAGCGCCGCCTTCGCGGCCAGCAAAAGATCAAGTCCGAGTGGGCCTTTTTCCTCCTCCATCCACGCCAGATGATCCTCGCCGACGCCGTGATGATGGCTGAGCGTCCCGCCATTGGCGATCAAGGCATCCGTGACAGCCGTCTTGATCATTCGCCACTGCCCGATTTCGTCGTCCAGCGCGCGCGGAAAAATGCAGGTGAAGTAGAGGCTCGCGCCATCGGTGTAGGCATGGCTGATATGGCACATGGTGATGCCCTTCGAGCCTTCCTTAGGCGCGCTCGCGCGCAAGGCTTCACGCAAAGCAGCCGAAGCGGCGGCGTGGAGCCTTGCGACATTGGTCCAACCCGTCGCGGTTTCGAACGTATCCACGCCGACGCCGCGTCCCATCAATTCATCGCGCAGGTATGGTGCCTCAAAGCGTCCCTTCAACCACCTTTGCCCCGGGCCTTGGCCCAGTCCGATGGCACCGGCTTTCTTTGTGATAGCCAGAAAGGCGCGTCTCGCATGAGCGACCCGCGCTGGTTCGCCCTCGAAGCCCGCGATCAGCAGCGAGGCACCGGCTGTGACCCCGCGTGCGCGCAGATACAGATGTGCAAGATGCTTCCTGAGCTCGCTCTGGCCGACGCCGGCGTACCCGCGCTGAAATTCCGTTTCGTCGGCGTCCGATAGCCGGAGCATCGTCGCCGGCACGTTCTCCTGCACGGCTTTCCGGATCGCGTCGGCGCCGCTTTCGAAGCTTGGGAACAGGAATGCGCCATAGTGCGAAACTGTGGGGCGGGACCGCACGCGAAACGTCGCTTCGGCGATGATGCCGAGCGTTCCCTCCGAGCCTGCGACCAGCTGGAGGAGATCCGGTCCAGCAGAGGATGCCGGGAATGGCTTCACCTCGAGCAGCCCGCGCGGCGTTGCGAGTTTTAAACCGAGTAGCCAATCCTTGACCCGGCCATAGCCGCCGGACGCCTGGCCGGAGCCGCGGTGGGCGATCCAGCCTCCGAGCGTCGAGAATTCGAATGATTGCGGATAGTGGCCGAGAGTCACGCCATGCGATTGCAGCTGCTTCTCGAGATCGGGCCCGAAGATTCCAGCCTCGGCGGACGCCACGAGCGAGCGCATATCGACAAACAGGACGGTGCTCATGCGCGACATATCGATGGCGATAACGGCGCGATGCGAAGCTGCGCTCGCGGTCACGCCGCCCACGACGCTGGTTCCGCCGCCGAATGGAACGACGGCGAGATCGCGCCCGCTCGCCATGGCAAGCAGCGCCAGGACCTCGGACGTCGACCGCGGATAAACGACAGCATCCGGGGCAAATTGAGGAGCGCCCGCGCGCAGTCTCAGCAGATCGTAATAGGAGCGCCCGAGCGCGTGACGGGCGCGATCATGGGCATCGCCATGGACCTGTTCGCTTCCGACAATCGCATCGATGGCGCCGCGATCATGAGCATCGAGGCGCACGGAAGGAAGCGCGATATCCTCGATCGTGCGGGCCGGTGTCGCGAGCAGGGCAGGCATCCCGAGCACGCCCGCGAGCCATGTCCAGACCGTCTCGGGGACATGAAACGTCGTGCGCGCGTTTTCCCGTCCCCAGCCGTTCCACCGGATATTTGCCCGATCGATGCTCATGCCGCCCTTCGGCACTAGGCTCGCAAAGCGATCGAGAAATCGCAATCGCGATGCGCTTCGAGGCTTAACAGCGCAAATTGAGCGCGCCTGGGAGAATCTCGAACGTGGCCGGCAGCATGCCTGCGTTCTCGCCGTCCGTTTCGACGAAAACGGGATGGCTGCCGTTCTCGGAAATCGGCGCGGCGACGAGCTTGCGCGCGCGCATCACGCGCACCGCTGGATTGGCCAGATGCTCGCCCTTGTAGATCTGCCGGATGCCGGCGAGGTTCTGCCTGCGCTCTCCGGCACCGATGATGACGACGTCGAACAGGCCGTCATCGACCGCGGCGTTGGGGGCCACGCGCATGCCGCCGCCGAAATATTTCCCGTTGGCAATCGCGACGGTCGAGACCGATGCGATCTCGTCGAATCCGGTATCGAGCATGATGCGCACGCCCCTTGGCCGGAAGAAGAGCATCGCCAGCGCACTGTGAAAGGCGAAGGCGAAGGTGCCGCCGAAGAGCTTTGCGGCTTTCGCACGGTTCACGGAATCGACCACCAGACCCGACAGGCCGAAGGATGCGATGTTCACGAAATGGCGGACGACGCGCACGCCGCCCCGCCCGAGGCACGACACCCGCCCGATATCGACTCGCCGGATGCCGGAGGAAACCAGCCGCGACAGCCCTTCGGCGAGTCCCGCTTCGATGTCGAATGACTTGCGGAAATCACCGCCCGTGCCGCTGCTGATGAAGCCAAAGACGGCATCGGGCGCCGTTGGTCCGCCGGCATCGAAGAAGCCATTGACCGCTTCATTGATCGTTCCATCGCCGCCAATGGCGATGATCTCCTGATGCCCTCCCGACAGTGCCTCGCGCACGAGCTTTGGCGCGTCACCGCGTTGGCGGGTGAAGGCGAATTCAAAATTGGGAAAGGATGTCGCGAGCGCACGCGAAATATATTGCCAGTCGCGCTTGGTGCGCCCGCTCGCCGAACGTGGGTTGACGACGACAAAGGCGCTCATGCCGCCTCGCGGGTCTCGAAGGAGGGCGCCAGGGTCGCCAGTTCGGAAGCCCGCCGCGCCTCGGTCCAGCCGAGCTCTTTCCCCAGCAAGTTTGCGGCCGTTTCCAGATCGCGTTGCGCGGGCCGTCCGAATTGTCCCATCCCGGTCCGGCGCATCACCACGTCTGAGAGCGTGAGCGCCATCTCTTCCCGCGCGGCAAACACGGCCTGCGCCGCGATATCGCCATGTCCGCCGAGCGGGGAAAGCAATTCCGGCCGCTCGCGCGTCAGCGCAAACAGGTTCGTCAGCCGCGAACCGTACATGTGGATGAGATGCTCGCTTGCGGCGCTCGCATGCGTGAGCCTTTGCTGGGCCTCGAACTCGCGCATCCGCTCGAACCGCGCACCGGGCAGGCGAAGGGATGCCGTGCGGCACGGCACGCCGGCACGACCAAGGCTATTCGCGATCCTGTCGACGACGGTCTCGGCGAGCGCCCGCGACGTCGTCCACTTGCCACCGAGCGCCGAAAATAGACCCTCGATCTTGTCGGCGCTGCCGTGATCGACGATCTCCGAGCGGCGGCTCGCGCTATAGGTCGTGCTCGAGCCGTCATCCACGAGCGGCCGCAAACCTGCATAGAAGAATTCCACGCGTTCGCGCGTCAGACGGGCTTCCGGCAAGCGGCTGTTGACGCGCCGAAGGAACATTTCGATGTCCTGTTCGGAAACCGAGAGCGCGTCCGGATCGCGGGGAAATGCAGTGTCGGTGGTTCCGAGCAGCGAATGTCCCCGCCAGGGCAGAACAAAGAAATGTCCTTGCGTGTCGGCGATCGTCAGCGCCGCGTCGTGCGTGAGCGCTGGAACAAGAAGATGGATGCCTTTCGAGCGGACGAGACGATGCGATGCCGGATGGCCGAGGGCCTTGGCGAGAAACACATCCGACCACGGCCCAGCAGCGACCACCACGATTCTCGTCCGGATTTCGATTTCGGAACGTGTGATCCCGTCGGCAATGACGGCACCCTCCACCCGGCCATTGCGCTGAAGAAGCTTCGTGGCTTCCGCATAATTTGCGAGCGCGGCGCCGTGCTGATCCGCGTCGATCAGGCATTCGAGTGCAAGGCGCTCAGGCGCATACATCTGTGCATCGGCATAGAGGAAGGCGCCTTCGAAGCCTGGTGCGGCCATGACCGGCGCACGCGCGAGCGCGCGCGAAACTCCGAGCCAGGAATGGCTCTCGAGACGCTGGTCCGGATCGGCGAGCCACGTCCGGTCGAACGAGAGCAGGTCGTAAAGCGTCAGTCCTGCTGCCATGACCGCCCGTCCCGCAATACCGCTCTCGTAGAGCGGCAGCAGAAAGGGCAGGGGATGGACAAGATGCGGCGCGATGCGCTGCCAGATGCGCCGCTCTCTCAGCGACTCCCGCACCAGTCCGAGTTCGAACTGTCGCAGATAGCGAAGCCCGCCATGAATGAGCTTGGAATTGTGTGCGCTCGTGGCGCCGGCAAAGTCCGCGCGTTCCACCAGCGCGACCTTGATGCCTCTGAGCGCGGCGTCCCGCGCGACACAGGCGCCGGTGACGCCGCCGCCGATGACGAGCAGGTCGTAGGTCTCGCTGCCGAGCCGGTTGAGGTCGCGCTTCATCACGCTGGGGCGGAAAGGGTGGCGACAGGCTCCGGCGGAGCCCCGTCAAAGTCAAGCAAGAGGCCGGGTGCCCCGATGCTAATGCGCGTGAAGGGAAGGCGCAGGCCGATCTATTTGATCTTGCCTTCCTTGAATTCGACGTGCTTGCGCAGCACGGGATCGTATTTCTTGACCGTGAATTTCTCGGTCATTGTGCGCGTGTTCTTCTTGGTGACGTAGAAGAACCCCGAGCCGCCCTCGCTGTTGAGCTTGATCTTGGCTGTCGTCGGTTTCGCCACGGGGTGTACTCCTGCTGACGTCTTAAAAGGGCGCGTAACCTATCGGCCGCCCCGCTCAAGTCAAGGAGCGGCCGCCTAGATCCCGCCCCATTGCTCGTAGCCCTGGTCTTCCCAGTAACCGCCTTTGCCGCCTTCGATTTGTTGATAGCTCTCCACGAGCTCGATCCGTTCGACGAATTTGGCCTGCTTGTAGCCGAGCTGGCGCTCCGCGCGCACGCGCACTGGTGCGCCATGCGCAACCGGGAGCATTTCGCCATTGAGCTTGTAGGCCAACAGGGTCTGCGGGTGCGTGGCTTCGAGCAGGTCGAGCGTTTCGTAATAGTACGGCGCCTCCTTGATCGAGGTCCCGTAGGAATCCCCCATCGGGTCCATGCAGTAGAAAACCGCATAGCGGGCGCTCGGCTTCGGCGCGGCCATGGCCAGCACGCGCGCAAGCTGTGTTCCCGTCCATTCGCCGATGCAGGACCAGCCCTCGACGCAATCGTGGCGCGTGATCTGCGTGCGCGCCGGCAACTTCATAAGGTCGTCGAGCGAGAGACTGAGCGGGTGTTCGACGAGACCCGCAACGGTCAGACGCCAGTCGTGAAACCCGTTGCTGGCGAGGCGGTGGTAGTCGGCTGTGCCGGGGTCGAGCGTGCCATTGGCACGGAACTCCGGCGCGATCTCGGGCTTCGTGTATTCCGGCGCTAGGGCGTGACCTCCAGCAAACAGCCGCTGCGTCCATTTTGTCAGCGCCTCGACGCTCGAAAGAACGTTCGGCCACCATTCCGACTGGTCGAGATCGGTGCAGCCGCCGAGCGCGAGGATGCCGGTGAAGGCGCCCAGTTTCGAGAGAAAGGAGCGGCGGTTCGATTCAGCCATGATCGTCATCTCCTTCGATGGCGTAGCGCCCTGTGATCATCGAACGGAGGTTGTTCAAGGTGCCCGAGAGCACGACCATGACGAGGTGAACCACGAAAAAGGCCAGCAGCGAGAACGCGGCAATGAAATGGATCGTTCGCGCGGTCTGCCGCCCTCCGAACAGCCATGGCAGGAACGGGAACGCGGAATCGAGCGTCGGTGACATCGTGAGCCCCGTCGCCACGATCAGCGGCGCGATGACGAAGAGCACGATGAAATAGGTGAGCTTCTGAAGCGCATTGTAGTGCCTGGCGCGCGCATCATGCGCGAATTTGAGCCTCGCGTGATCGGCAATTTCGCGCGGCAGCGCCGTAACATCATGCGCGGTCGGAATCAGATCCTTCCGGAAATGTCCGGAAAGAATGCCCCACAGCGCGAACATCAGGCCGTTGGCAACGAAGAACCAGGCGAAAAAGAAGTGATAGCGGCGGCCGAGGGCGAGCCATTGCGTGCCGGGAATTGTCGCCCAGGAGGGAAATCCGCGCGCCACGCGCGTGCCGTCGACATTGGAGGCGCCGAATAGTCCTGTCGTGTCGAGCTGCCAACGCCCGATCTGCGTGATCCCGCGCAATTCGCCGTTCGCATTGGTGATGCCCGTCATCGATAGCGCCGGATGGGCGAAATCGCTTTGCGCGCCAAAATAAAGCGCCGGGTGCGCGTTGAAGATCTGCAGCCCGCTCATCAGCATGAAGACGAGGATCGCCGCGTTCAGCCAGTGCGTAAGCCTGAGGAACAGTCCGTGACGAAAGATCACTGTATGGGGTGCGTTCGGGTCGGCATTGGCGCCAAACGTCAGCAGCCGCAGAAGGGAAAATCGCCCGCGTTCTTTTGCTATTGGGTTTTCTTTCTGCATCGGATCACCAGCCCGGGCCGACCATAGCAAATCCGTCGGGCCCGCGCCTCACTTGCATGGCAATGGGACAGACCCATGGCCTTCCCGATCACAAAAACGCGAGGCCGGGCTGCCCCCGAACGAAGCGGAAGAATGGCACCGGGCGGCTGCTGTCCGGGCCATCGCTGACACGGGCTTCGACTTCGTCGAGCATCCGCCGCGTCACGCTCATGAGGTCGAGCGCGCGGGCTTCCTCGAGAGTGAGCCAGCAGGGCTCCAGCAACTCGTCATTTTCGACCGTCTCGAGCGTGTGGGCTATCGCGCTCGCATCCGCCATGAAGAAGCGGGCATCGAATCGCCGTGTGCGGTTCGGCGGCGTGATTGCGCGCCCGATCAGTTCGAAAACATCGAGGCGCGGCAGGATCCCGTGGGCAAAGAAGCGCTGCCAGGCGCGCGCGCGCGTGCGCGGCAGTTTTTGGTTGCGCTCGCCGAGCAGGATCCCGGTCTCTTCGAACGTCTCGCGCACCGCCGCGAGTGCAAGTCCGCGTGCCCGCGAGATCGTGCTGCCGTTCGTAAGTTTCTCGAGCACGTGCGGCTTCAAGTCGACCTCGACCTTGATACGCTGGTCGCCCGGATCGATGCGCCCGCCGGGAAAGACGAATTTGTTGGGTTGGAACACCATATTTGCATGGCGCTTGCCCATCAGCACGCGTGGCGGTCCGCTTTCGCGGCGGACGAGAATGAGGGTCGCCGCGTCCTTGGGCCTCAGCCGGTTCTGGACGATCTTCTCGTCCGGGTCGGAGAGACTCATCGGCGTTTCGTCCGGCGGGCACGGAATTTTCCGCTCCTCGATCCGTAATGTGCTTTCTCGAACTGCGCCGGCGCGCGTCGCGGGTGGACTGTTGCGAGATCGAAGCGCAGACCGCCTGTCAGTGGCGCGGCTTCGGCAAGGCGCACCGGAATGATATCGCCGAGCCTGTAGACCGTTCCGCTCGTGCTCCCGACGAGGGCGTGCCGCCGCTCGTCGTGGCGGAAGAATTCATGTCCGAGCGCGCGCATCGGCAGCAATCCTTCGGCGCCGGTATCGGCGAGCCGCAGGAACAGGCCGAAGCGCGTGACGCCGGTGATCCGTCCATCGAAGGTCGCACCGATGCGATCTTCCATGAAGGCGGCAACATAGCGGTCGGTCGAATCGCGTTCGGCCGCCATCGCGCGGCGCTCGGTGAGCGAGATGTGTTCGGCGATCTCATCGAGCGCAGCCGTTTCCCTGTCCGTCAGTCCGCCCGCTCCGAGGCTGAATGCGCGGATGAGCGCGCGATGCACGATGAGATCGGCATAGCGCCGGATCGGCGAGGTGAAATGCGCGTAGCGCGCAAGATTGAGCCCAAAATGGCCCGCATTCGCCGGGGCGTAGACGGCCTGGGCCTGCGTGCGCAGGACGACATCGTTCAGCACCTGCTCGTGCGCGCTGCCTTTGGCCTGATTGAGGATCCGGTTGAAGCTGCCAGGTTTCATTACCTGTCCCTTGGCGAATTTTATGCCAATGGTGCGCAGGTAGTCGGCAAAGGAGACGAGCTTCTCCTGCGACGGGTGCTCGTGGACGCGATAGACGAGGCGCAAACGCGCTTCTTCGAGGGACTCGGCGGCACAGACATTCGCAAGCACCATAAATTCTTCGATCAGCCGCATCGATTCCAGCCGTTCGCGGAAGGCGATGGATTTCACCTTGCCGTCGTCGCCGATGACGATCTGCCGCTCGGGAAGATCGAGATCGAGCGGGTCGCGCTTTCCGCGCGCGATGCAGAGCACCTTGTAACAGGCCCAGAGATCTGAAAGCGCCCGGCCTGACCTTTCGGAGATCGCCCTGTCCGGCTTTCCATCGAAGGACGACTGTGCCTGCTGGTACGTAAGGCTCGCCGCCGAGAGCATCATGCCGCGCATGAAACGGTGCGACCTCTTGTTCCCGCTGGAGTCGAACACCATGCGCACCGCAAGACAGGGCCGCTCGACGTCTTCCATCAACGAGCAGAGATCGGCCGAAAGCCGTTCTGGCAGCATCGGCACGACGCGATCGGGGAAGTAGACCGAGTTTCCGCGCTTCAGCGCCTCCTTGTCGAGCGCCGAGTTCGGCGTGACGTAGTGGGCGACATCGGCGATGGCCACGATCGCAACGTGACCACCCGGATTGGCGGGATCGGGATCGGGTCCCGCCCAGACGGCATCGTCATGGTCGCGCGCGTCCGCTGGATCGATCGTCAGAAGCGGCACGTTCCTTAAGTCCGTACGTCCTTCGACATCCGGCGCCTCTGCGCGCGCGGCTTCGGCGAGCGCCTCCGGCGGAAACTCCGTCGGAATGCCGTGTGCGTGGATGGCGATGAGGCTGACCGCCTTCGGGGCATCCATGTTGCCGAGATGTTCGAGAATGCGCGCCCGTGGTTGGCCGGAGGCGCGGCCGGAAAGCGGTTCGACGAGCACGAGCTCGTTGTTCTTTGCTCCGCTCCGATCGCTTCCGTCGAGCATGAAGGCACTGCGGCTCTTCCGGTCGATCGGTTCGATCCTGGTCTCGCCATGGGGCGCGATGCGCACCACGCCGAGCACGCGATGGGCGCTCGCACCAAGCCGCTTGATGACGCGCGCTTCGTAACCCTCGCCCGCGCGCGCCAGCCTCGCGAGCACGCGTTCGCCTAATCCGATCGCGGGGCCTGCACCTTCCTCGTGTCCCGGAAGAACCAGGACATGCGGCGGCGCGCCGTCCGAATCCCAGCGTTGCGGACGGGCCAGCAATTCGCCGTCGGGATCGCGGCCGGTGATTTCGAGCACGGCCACTTCCGGCAGGGCATCGGGCTTCTTGTACCCGCGTTTGCGATTGCCGGTGATGGCCCCTTCCTGTTCGAGTTCCTTGAGCGTGCGTTTCAGGTGGATCCGGTCGGCGCCTTTGACGCCGAGCTTCTTCGCGAGATCGCGCTTGGTGGCGATGTCCTCGGCGAGCAAAGCAAGGATGCGCGCTTTCTCGAAAGAAGGCGCTTTGGGTTTTGATTTTCTTGACAGAGTTCTTTGACCTTTCGAGTCCGGCGTTGCGCCGGACCATTCTATTCTCCGGCGACGGGCTCGCTCTTCGCCTTCGCGGTCCGCTTTTTGGCGGCCTTTGCGGGCTTCGGCGGCGGGACGGTCGCCTGCTTTTCTTTGGGTTGTTTCTTTGGCTTCGCGCCGTTCTTCTTCTTTGGCGCCCCTTTTGCGGCCCGTTCGGCAATGAGCTGGATCGCGCCGTCGAGGGTGACGGCAAGTGGATCGCTGTTGCGGACCGTGGCGTTCGTCGATCCGTCGGTGACGTAGGGCCCATAGCGGCCACGCATCAGCTTGATGGTCGCGCCGCTCGTGGGATCGGTGCCAAGTTCCTTGAGCGCCTCGGGCCCGCGCGGCGCGCGGCTCTTGGCTTTCTTCTCGGCCAGAATGGTGACGGCGCGGTTGATGCCGACGGTGAAAACCTCGTCTGCAGACTCAAGCGAAGCATATTGCCCGTTGTGCGCGACGTAAGGGCCATAGCGGCCGAAATTGGCCGTGATCGGATTTCCCGTTTCCGGATGCACTCCGATTTCGCGCGGCAGCGACAGGAGCTTCAGCGCAAGTTCGAGATCGACGGAGGAAACGTCCGTGCCTTTGGGAATGCCGGCGCGCTTCGGTGTCTTCTCTTCGCCCAGCTGGACATAAGGCCCGAAGCGGCCGACTCTCAGCGTGACCTTTTCTCCCGTCCCGGGGTCGAGACCGAGCTCGCGCGGCTCGCCGCCATTCGCATCGCCGGCTTTCGCGCCGAGCTGGCGCGTGTATTTGCACTCGGGATAATTCGAGCAGCCCACGAACGCGCCGAAGCGGCCGAGCTTGAGGCCGAGGCGCCCATTGCCGCAGGTGGGGCAACGGCGCGGATCCGCTCCCGGCGTTTCCGATTGGGGGAAGATGTGCGGTCCCAGGATCTCGTCGAGATCCGTGATTACCTGGCTGATCTTGAGTTCTTTGGTCCCAGCAATCGCGGTTGAGAAGTCGCGCCAGAAATCGCGCAGCAGGTCCTTCCACGGCAGGTCGCCGGCCGAGACCTCATCGAGCTTTTCCTCGAGGTCCGCGGTGAATCCGTATTCCACGTAACGGCCGAAGAAGCTCGTCAGGAATGCAGTGACGATCCGTCCCTTGTCCTCGGGAATGAAGCGCCCGCGTTCCATGCGCACATAGGCGCGGTCGCGCAGCACGGAAAGGATGGTCGCGTAGGTCGAGGGCCGGCCGATGCCGAGTTCCTCGAGCTTGCGCACGAGGCTCGCTTCCGAATAGCGCGGCGGAGGCTCGGTGAAATGCTGCTCGGGCGTCACCTTTTCGACGTCGGTAGCATCGCCGGCGGCGAGCTTTGGAAGTTTTCTTCCGTCTTCCTCCGAGTCGTCGTCGCGCCCCTCCTGGTAGAGGGTAAGGAACCCGTCGAACAGCGTGACGGTGCCGGTTGCGCGCAAACCCACTTTACGGTCGTCCGACAGGACATCGACGGTCGTCCGTTCGAGTTCGGCACTTTCCATCTGGCTCGCCATCGCGCGTTTCCAGATAAGTTCGTAAAGCCGGGCCTGGTCACCGTCGAGCGCGTGCGCGACGGAGTCCGGCGTGCGCGCAAAGCTCGTCGGCCGTATCGCCTCATGCGCTTCCTGTGCATTCTTCGCCTTGCTGGTGTAGGCCCGGACCTGCGCTGGCACATACCGCTTTCCGTAGCGCTCGCCGATCAAATGTCGTGCTTCGGTGAGAGCTTCGGGTGCCATGTCAAGGCCATCGGTGCGCATGTAGGTGATGAGACCCACCGTGTCGCCGCCGATGTCGACGCCTTCGTAGAGCTGTTGCGCCGTGCGCATCGTATGTCGGGCGTTGAAGCCGAGCTTGCGCGAAGCTTCCTGCTGCAAAGTCGAGGTAATGAAAGGCGGCGCCGGATGACGCTTAACCGGCTTGCTCTCGACGCTGTCGACCTTGAAGCGCCGGGCATCGATTGCATCGACGGCCCGTTGCGCGTCGGCTTCGCTCTTGAGGGAAAGTTTCTCGAGCTTTTCGCCGTCGAGATGGGTGAGACGGGCCGTGAGCGCGCCCGACGATGCCCTCAGGTCGGCATCAATTGTCCAGTATTCCTGGGCGACGAATTTGTCGATCTCCATCTCGCGTTCGACCACGAGGCGCAGCGCCACCGATTGCACGCGGCCCGCGGACCGCGCGCCGGGCAATTTGCGCCACAGCACCGGCGAAAGGTTGAAGCCGACGAGATAATCGAGCGCGCGGCGCGCGAGATAGGCGTCGACGAGTTCTTCGTTGATCTGGCGGGGATGCGCGATCGCATCGAGCACGGCGGATTTTGTGACCGCATTAAAGACCACCCGTTCGACCGGCGTCTTTCCGAGCGCGCGTTTCTGTTTCAGGACCTCGAGCACATGCCAGGAGATCGCTTCGCCTTCGCGGTCGGGGTCGGTCGCGAGGATCAGCTTGTCGGCATTCTTGACCGCGTCGGCGATGGCGTTGAGCCGGCTCTGCGATTTCGCATCGACTTCCCAACTCATGGCGAAGTCGGCGTCGGGGCGGACCGAGCCATCCTTCGATGGCAGATCCCGCACATGGCCGAAGCTGGCGAGCACCCGGTAGCCGGAGCCGAGATACTTATTGATGGTCTTGGCCTTGGCCGGAGATTCGACGACGAGAACGTTCATGCGAAACAAAATTGCTCTACTGACAGGGCGCCGACGGAGCGGCCCTCACCCACAAAACGCCCCAAAAGCTGGGTGGCCGTCGAAGGGCGGGGACACTGATGGGATGGCCGCGACCCTGTCAATCGCGGTTCCATGGCGCTCCTATATATAGTGTCGCTTCTCCTGCTGAAGTACTAATCCCTCGCTGTTTTCGGAATTCCATTTCATAACAGTCGCTTAGCGCCAGCTGACGCGTCCCCCGGGATGCCGGGCCAAGCGTCCGGCAAGCTCGAGTTCCAGAAGGACGCTCTGCACGGCAGGGGCGGGGGCGCCGCTCAGCCGGACCACCTCGTCGACTTCGATCGGGGCGGGTGAAAGAGCTTCGGTGATTCGCTCCCGTAGCTGCGTCGTTTCGGGATCCGGGAAGACGGCTGCCTCGCTGAAGAGCGGCAGGCTTTTCGCTTCCGGAAAGCCGCGTCCGAGGATCGGTCCGAGCACCTCGAGGACGTCCGCTGCGCTTTCGGTCAGTGTTGCGCCTTCGCGAATGAGCCGGTTGGTGCCCTTGGCCCGTGGGTCGAGAGGCGAGCCGGGGACGGCAAACACTTCGCGGCTCTGCTCCAGCGCATAATTTGCAGTGATGAGCGAACCCGATCCGTCGGCAGCTTCGACCACGATCACGCCGCGTGACAGGCCGGAGATGATGCGGTTGCGCCGGGGAAAATGCCGCGCCTGCGGCACGAACCCGGTCGGCAGTTCCGAAACGATGGCGCCGTCTTTGCGCAAGGACTCGTGCAGCCTCGCGTTTTCGGCGGGGTAGACATAGTCGACGCCGCCGGCCACCACCGCACAGGTGCCGCCTTCGAGCGCGCCCTCATGCGCAGCGGTATCGATGCCGCGCGCCATGCCCGAGACGACAAGAAGGCCTGCGTCCGCGAGGTCTCGCGCCAGCGATGTGGCGAGCCTCCGGCCAATGCCCGACGCGTTGCGCGCGCCGACGACCGCGACCATGTCACGTTCGAGGAGTGTTGCGCGACCGAGCACGGAAATTACGGGAGGCGGCGCTTCGAGCGCGGAAAGCCCCCGCGGATATTCCGGCTCGGCGCTGGCGATGAGCCTTCCGCCGAGCTTGGTGAGCGCCTCGAGTTCGCGGTTTGCGTCATCTTCGGAGGGAATTGGGCGGGTGTCGCCGCCGCCGCGGCGGGCAAGCCGTGGCAATTCCGCGAGCGCTCGATCGGCTTTGCCGTACCGCGCGATCAACGCTTGGAAAGTCACAGGCCCGACATTTGGCGCACGCGCGAGCCGTAGCCACGCGCGCTTTTCGGACGGACTGAGCGTCTTCTGTTCGTTCATGCGCCGGCGCTCTTCGCGCCAATGCGGGGTTCGTTCCCTGCAAGCAATCGCCGGATGTTGTCGCGATGCATGAAGAAGATCGTGGCCCCGAGGAGCGCCGCAAGTCCGGCATTCGCGGGCTCGTGCAGCATCAGCAGGTAGAAAGGAGCAAGCGCCGCGGCGATCAGCGCCGAGAGGGAGGAGATGCGCCAGATCGCAGCCGCGGCAATCCAGCTGACCGCCACGCCTGCACCGCCGATCGGACTGAGCGCGAACATGATCCCGAGAAAGACCGCCACGCCCTTTCCGCCCTTGAACCGGAGCCACACGGGAAAGCAGTGGCCGAGAAAGGCGCCAAGGCCAGCCGCCAAAGCCGGCTCGCCGCCGAAAAGTCGCCCGGCAATCAGGACTGCGGCGAGTCCCTTTCCGGCATCGAAGAGCAATGTCGCCGCGGCCGCGAAGCGATTTCCAGTCCTGAGGACATTCGTCGCGCCGATGTTGCCCGAACCGATCTTGCGCACGTCGCCAGCGCCCGACGCCCAGGTGAAGAGAAGGCCAAACGGAATCGATCCGAAGAGGTATCCGAGCCCGAGCGACAGCGCGACGGAGAGCGGTTCGGTCATTTGCGCTTCGCCTCTTTTGCGCGATCGAACACGCACTCGCCGGCAACGTAAGTCCTTTGGGCGCGGCCCTGCATGCGCCGCCCGTCGAACGGCGTGTTCCGCGCGCGCGAATGCAGTTCGGAAAGCTCGACCACGAAGGGCTCGTCCGGATCGATGAGCGTGAGATCGGCAGGCGCGCCCTTTGCGAGCCGCCCGCTCTCGAGGCCCAGGATCGCGCGCGGTGCCGCGGTCATCGCTTTCAGGACGGTGCCGAGAGCGAGTCCATGATTGTGATGAAGCGCGAGGGTCGCCGGAAGCAGGGTCTCGAGGCCCACGGCGCCGAAGGCCGCCTGGGCGAAGGGTTGGCGCTTGGTATCGGCGGCTTGCGGATCATGGCTCGAAACGATGGCGTCGATGGTCCCGGATGCGACACCTTCCGCCATCGCAAGGCGATCGTCTTCGGAGCGCAGCGGCGGCTTGACCTTGGTGAAGGTGCGGTAGGCGCCGACGTCGAGTTCGTTGAGCGCAAGATGATGCGCCGACACCGCGCAGGTCACACCGAGGCCGCGCGCCTTTGCCGCGCGAAGTGCTTCCAGCGATGCACGGGTTGAAATCTGCCCGAAATGGTAGCGCGCCCCGGTCAATTCGACGAGGCGGAGGTCGCGCTCCACGATGATGGTTTCGGCTGCGGCCGGTGATCCGGCAATCCCGAGCCGGGTCGCATATTCGCCCTCGCTCATGGACGCGCCTTCGCTCAAATCCGGGTCCTCCGCATGACCGGCGACGAGCGCGCCGAAATTGGAGGCGTAGGCCAGCGCGCGTCGGAACACGCGCGCATTCGATACCGTGCGGTCGCCATCGGTGAACGCGATCGCGCCTGCTTCCTGGAGAAGCCCTATTTCCGTCATCACCTCCCCGTTGAGCGATTTCGTCAATGCGGCCATGGGGAGGACATGGACCTTCGCGGTTGCCACCGCACGTCGGCGAATGAAATCGACGAGCGACGGCTCGTCGATCACCGGGTCGGTATTCGGCATCACGACGATCGTGGTCACGCCGCCGGCTGCCGCCGCATGGCTCGCCGATTCCAGTGTTTCGCGATGTTCGCTGCCGGGCTCGCCGGTGAAGACCCGCAGATCGATGAGGCCGGGGCAGAGGACAAGGCCACGGCAGTCCACGACCTCGGGATCGTTCGCCTCAGCATTATTAAAAAGACGAGGGCCGAGATCGACGATCTTTCCGTTCTCGACGAGCAGACCGCCTTTGACATCGAGCCCCGATTCAGGATCGATCAGGCGCGCGTTTTTGAACGCAATCCGCCGGCCGCTCATGGTGCGTTCCGCCGCTCGCGCGCAAATCCGCGTGACAGCGCATCCAGCACGGCCATGCGGATGGCGACGCCCATCTCGACCTGCTCGCGGATGAGGCTCACCTCGATATCATCGGCGACGTCGGAGTCGATCTCGACGCCGCGGTTCATGGGGCCGGGATGCATCACGAGGGCACCGGGCTTTGCGAGCCCGAGCTTCTGCCGGTCGAGACCCCAGAACCGGAAATATTCGCGCGTCGAGGGCACGAACGCGCCGGCCATGCGCTCGAGCTGGAGCCGGAGCATCATCACGATGTCGGCGCCTTTGAGCCCTTCGCGCATGTCGCCGTAAATCTCCACGCCGAACCGATCTGCGTCCGGTGGCAGCAGCGTGCGTGGCGCGATGAGGCGCACGCGTGCGCCGAGTTTCGCCAGCAGATGGATATTCGAGCGCGCCACGCGGCTATGGGCGACATCGCCGCAGATTGCGACCACGAGTCCCTCGAATGCTCGTCCGCGCCGGCGGATGGTGAGCGCGTCGAGGAGCGCCTGGGTCGGATGTTCATGACTACCGTCGCCGGCATTTACGACCGAGCAATCGAGTTTCTGCGACAAGAGTTCTGCGGCGCCCGAATCCGGGTGGCGCACGACGAGAATGTCGGGCCGCATCGCGTTCAACGTGGAGGCGGTATCGATCAGGGTCTCGCCCTTCGAGACCGACGACGTGCGCACCGACATGTTGAGCACGTCCGCGCCCAGTCGCTTTCCGGCGAGTTCGAAAGAGCTCTGGGTGCGTGTCGAGGCTTCGAAGAAGAGGTTGATCAGCGTGCGGCCGCGCAACAGCGCGGTCTTCTTCTCAGCCGCGCGATTGATCTCGACATAGTGGTTCGCGAGCAACAAAAGGCCCTCGATCTCGTCGACCGAAAGGTCTTCGATTCCAAGCAGATGGCTCGATTTCAGGATGGGCGTGTCGGCGGAAGCCGTGGTCATCAAAGCGGGGCTTATAGAACGCGGTCGGAAAACTGTGAAGCAGTTTTCACATTTCCACTAATGAATCGTCTGAATCGTCTGGCCCGGCGACACCGAGCGCCAATTTGCAAAATTGCTCACCATGGGCGGGCGGAGACCCACCCACCCAGTCGCGCGCGTCCGCGCGCGACAGAGTCAATTGACGGCGCTGACACCCGATCACTGGGTGCCCCCTTGCGCAGGCCATGGTGAATTTCTGGGTGATTGATCTGCCGCTCCGGACAGTGCCCTCACATATTCCTGCGCTGCGCCAGCGCCGCGACAGTAGCCGTGCCGACCGGCCCTTCGATGTCGTAAACGGCGCATTCGCCGATAGCGACGCCGTCGGTCGCGTGGTGGTTCGTGACTTCCATTCCGACCCATTCGCCTTTGACCGCCCGATGAAGATAGAGCGTGGCGTCGCTGTTGATGTAGCCGAGCCCCTGATCGCCGGCATTCGCGAAGGGGCTTGCGAAATCTGCGGCAAGCGCGGCGCGGACGAAAGGTGTGAGCGCCTCTCCGCCGACGAGCGCACGCCGCTCGCGCATCCAGAGGCGTCGTGTGCCATGCGTGCCCATCATGCCGGCAATCGGCCGGATCTCCCACATGCCGCCCAGCGCCGAGCGACGCTCCGGCGGAATATCGATGGCTTCGGGCGGCGGCGCGTCCCAGTTGGGCGGCGTCCACACCTTGCCGGGTGCGTTCTGCGTGCGCCGGAGAAGCTGCGAGGTCGCGCGCGCCATGCTGACACCGCCGCTGAAGAATTCCGCATCGATGACCTTGATGCGCTTGCCGTCGCGGACGATGCGCGTTTTGACCTCGACGGCATCGAAACCAGGCAGCCGGTACATGTCGACCGTCAGCCGCGCCGGAAGGAATTCTGCGCTGCCATGTTCCGCTTCGATCGCGTGCGCGAGCAGTCCGACGACGACGCGGCCGTGGAGCGAGTTCGGATCCCAGGGACCCGCCGCAATCCTGTTCACGCGGTACTCAGCGCCAACGCGCTCGAAGAAGGGTTGGTCTGACATTACGTACCGCTATGAGTTTGCGAGATGACGCATCCGGTCGAGCGCGCCCTGCAGGATAAACGCCGCGGCCATCTTGTCTACCAGCTTCGCGCGGCGGCGACGCGACGCATCGGCGTCGATCAGCGTGCGCGTGACCGCCGCTGTCGAGAGTCGCTCGTCCCAAAATGCCACGGGGAGATCGCATCGCCCGGTAAAATTGCGCGCGAAGGCGCGGGCCGATTGCGCCGCCGGACCTTCGCTGCCGTTCATGTTGAGCGGCAATCCGATGATAAGGCCGCCGATGCCATGCTGGCGGATGACAGACTCGAGCTTCGCCGCATCGAGCGAGAATTTGCTGCGTGCGAGGGTCGCCAGCGGCGAAGCGATCGAGATGCGCGTATCGGAAAGCGCAAGCCCGATCGTCTTTTCACCGAGATCGAGCCCCAGCAGGCGCGCACCCGGCTTCAGCGCCGCCCTCAGGCCCTCGAGGTCGACGATGCTCATCGCCTGGAAGCGCGTTCCCCGATTTCGATGCGGTTGCCCGCGGGATCGCGCACGAAAAAGCGGCTGAGCCCTTCGGCGACACCTTCTTCTTCGATAGTTACCCCGCTCCGGAGAACGGACTGCTTTGCCCTGGCAAGATCGGAAACGAGAAAGCAGACATGCCGCTTGCTCTTGGGAGAGGGCTCGGGATCGATGCCGATGTGAAACTGGAGCGGGCCAACCTCGAACCATGCGCCACCGCGTGCGCGAAGCTGTTCAGGCTTGGGAATTTCCTTGAGACCGAGGACGCTGCGGTAAAAGGCGAGGCACTCGGATTCCAGCGCCTTCGGCACCGTCATTTGCACGTGGTCGATGGTGGAAATCCCCAGCGGCATGGCATCTCTCCGTTGCACAGTGCGCGGCTTGCCAGTCCCGGCCGCGGTTGCTAGCAAGAAAGCCGCTCTCTTAACAGATCGGTCTTCCCATGTCCGTCGACAGGGACACGGTTCGCCGTATTGCCAGGCTTGCGAGGCTCGCCGTCGATGATGCGCGCGCCGAGACCATGGTCGGCGAGCTGAGCGGCATTCTCGCCTGGGTGGAGCAGCTCAAGGATGTCGACGTCGAAGGCGTAGAACCGTTGACCAGTGTCGTCGCGCAGACGCTCAAGATGCGCGAAGACAAGGTGACGGAAGGCGCCAACGAGGACGCCCTGATTCAGAACGCGCCTTCCGCGGAAGATCGCTATTTCCTGGTGCCGAAGGTGGTCGAATAGACCATGGCGCTTTCCTCGAACCCGACCGATTTCTCCCTCGCAGATGCGCGCGGGGCGCTGGCGGCGAAAAAGCTCTCATCGCGGGAGCTTACCCGCGCATTCTTGAAGGCGATCGAAGTCGCCCGCCCGCTCAACGCTTTCGTGACGGAGACATCCGAGCGCGCGCTCGCGATGGCGGCGGGCTCGGATGCACGCATTGCGAAGGGCGAGGCGAGGGCGCTCGAAGGGCTGCCGCTTGCAATCAAGGATCTCTTTTGCACCAAGGGCGTGCGCACGACCGCCGGCAGCCGGATTCTGGGAAATTTCGTGCCGCCCTATGAATCGACGGTCACACAGAATCTCTGGGAGAACGGCGCCGTCCTTCTCGGCAAGACCAACATGGACGAATTTGCGATGGGTTCGTCCAACGAAACGAGCGCCTTCGGCCCCGTGATCAATCCCTGGCGCGCGCGCAATTCGAACGCGAAGCTCGTGCCCGGCGGCTCGTCTGGCGGCTCTGCTTCGGCTGTTGCGGCACGGCTCGCGCTCGCCGCCACCGGAACGGACACCGGCGGCTCGATCCGTCAGCCCGCTGCGGTCAGCGGCATTGTCGGATTGAAGCCGACCTATGGCCGCTGTTCGCGCTACGGCATCGTCGCCTTTGCCTCGTCGCTCGATCAGGCCGGACCGATGACCCGCACGGTGCGCGATGCCGCGATCCTCCTCGGCGCGATGGCGAGCGTGGATCCCAAGGATTCCACGAGTGTGGACATGCCGGTGGCCGACTACGAGGCACAGCTCGAATCCGGCGTGCGCGGTCTCAAGGTCGGAATCCCGAAGGAATATCGCATCGACGGAGCGCCGCCGGAGATCGACGCGCTCTGGCAGAAAGGCGCGCAGTGGCTGAAGGACGAAGGCGCCGAGCTCATCGAGGTCTCGCTGCCGCACACGAAATATGCTCTTCCCACATATTATATCGTGGCGCCGGCCGAGGCCTCTTCGAACCTCGCCCGCTATGACGGCGTGCGCTACGGCCATCGCGCCGACGATGTTCACGAGATCGTGGAGCTTTACGAGAAAAGCCGCGCCGAAGGATTTGGCGCCGAGGTCAAGCGCCGCATTCTGATCGGCACCTACGTTCTCTCGTCCGGCTATTACGACGCCTATTATCTCAGGGCGCAGCGCGTGCGGACCCTCATCCTCGAGGATTTCCGCAAGGCATTTGAGCGCTGTGATGTGCTCCTGACCCCGGCAACGCCCGGGCCGGCCTTCGCCATAGGCGAGAAGACCTCCGATCCCGTCTCGATGTATCTGAACGACGTCTTCACCGTGACCGTGAACCTCGCGGGCCTGCCCGGTCTTTCCGTGCCCGCCGGCCTCACCGCGAACGGCCTGCCGCTGGGTCTGCAGCTGATCGGCAAGGCCTTCGATGAAGCAACGATCCTCCGTGCCGGACGCGCGGTCGAGCGCGCCGCCGCGATGACGGCCGCGCCGTCTCGTTGGTGGGAGGCGGCATGAGCACCGAGCCCAGCCGCAAATGGATCAAGGGCGCGACCGGTGACTGGGAGATCGTCATCGGCATGGAGGTGCACGCCCAGGTGCTCTCGGAGGCGAAGCTGTTTTCTGGCGCGGCGACCGCATTCGGTGCCGAACCGAATGCCCAGGTGAGTTTCGTCGACGCGGCGATGCCCGGCATGCTTCCCGTCATCAACCGGCGATGCGTCGAGCAGGCGGTCCGCACCGGCCTCGGGCTCAAGGCAAAGATCAATCTTTCAAGCGTCTTCGACCGAAAGAACTACTTCTATCCGGACCTTCCCGCCGGCTATCAGATCTCGCAGTACAAGCAGCCCATCGTCGGCGAAGGTGCGGTGACGATCGATCTTGCCGGCGGCGAAAGCGCGACGGTTCGCATCGAACGTCTGCATCTCGAGCAGGATGCCGGCAAGATGCTCCACGACCAGCGGCCCGAACATTCGTTCGTCGATCTCAATCGCGCGGGCGTCGCGCTGATGGAGATCGTGACCAAACCCGATATGCGCTCGAGCGAGGAGGCGGCGGCGTTTCTCAGGAAGCTCCGGGCCATCGTCCGCTATCTCGGGACCTGCGACGGCAACATGGAAGAGGGCTCCATGCGCGCCGACGTCAACATCTCGGTGCGCAGGCCCGGCGGTCCGCTCGGCACGCGATGCGAGATCAAGAACGTCAATTCCATGCGCTTTGTCGCGCAGGCCGTCGAGCACGAGGCGCGCCGCCAGGTCGACATCATCGAGCAGGGCGGAACCGTCCGGCAGGAGACGCGGCTCTTCGATCCGAAGAAGGGCGAGACGAGACACATGCGCTTCAAGGAAGACGAAGACGACTATCGCTATTTCCCCGATCCCGACCTGCTTCCACTGAAGCTCGAGGAACGCTGGGTCGAGGAGATCCGCGAGGCGCTTCCCGAACTGCCGGACGAGAAGAAGGCGCGCTTCATGGAGCAGGGCCTCTCGGCTTATGACGCGCTGGTTCTGGTTTCGGAAAAGGAGACCGCGGATTATTTCGAGGAGATGGTCCGCTTCGGCGCCGAGCCCAAGGCGGCCGCGAACTGGCTGAACAACGAGTATTTCGGCCGCCTCAATCGCGCCGGTCTCACGGTTGCAACCGGGCCCATTTCCGCCGAAGCGAACAGCGCGATCGTGCAGATGATCGGATCCGGCACGATCTCGGGAAAGATCGCCAAGGACCTTGCCGATATCCTGTGGAGCGAACCAGGCGACCCGCGCAGGATTGTCGAAGAGCGGGGCCTGAAGCAGGTGACCGACGCGAGCGCGATCGAGCGCGCGATGGATGCGATCATCACCGCCAATCCCGACAAGGTCGAAGAGGCGAAGGCGAAACCGAAACTCGCCGGCTGGTTCGTCGGTCAGGTGATGAAGACCACCGGAGGAAAAGCGAATCCCGGTGTCGTCAACCGCATCGTCAGGGAGCGACTCGGTTTGCCCGAAGATGGGTGATTCGCACATTTGCAACCTTGCGGGCGTTGCTCCGGCAAATTTCCGCAAAATCATGACGTACACGGATCAATGCAGGAAAACCCTTTGGAATAAGGGTTTTTCGCGTGTCCGGGATTTTCGGCAAAATCGCGAAGCGCGGGCAGTATTGCATTCTAAAATGCAACCCCCTCATATTGTTCGTGTTTTGGGGGGGCGTGAGTCGCCTGACCCTGACAACGTTGACGACCAAAGGAGTCGATACTCATGCCAATGGCAGGAAAGAGAAAGACAAAGAGGAAGGCGAAACGCGTCGCCAAGAAGAAGACGACGAGGCGCCGGAAGAAGAAATAGTGATTCATTTCGCGCGGATCCTTTGATGTCCGCGCATGCTTCGGCAGCCGCCCCGGAAAACGGGGCGGCACGCTGATCAAGGCAAGGGGCCGCGGTATCTGCCCGAACGGGCAAGCGAGCCGCGGCCCAAGCCCCACCTGAAAAATCCAGCCGCCCTTCCAGAATGCCGCGTTTGAAAGCGCGCGCTCTCGCTCCACTGGCGCGCCCTTCCGCCCGCGTGCGCGCGGATCGCGCTAGCGTCAAAGCTGATAGACGACCACGCGCACGCCCAGCGGACGGAGGGGGCACCTATGGAAAAGGCCCCTCCGGTAAAAAACGCCTTTCGCTTCCCAATTCGTTAACTCCCCATTAGCCGCTTCGGATCAACGCTTCCCGTGCCCGCTGTCTCGTGGCGGGCAGGGATGGGGACGCCGGGGGGCGTCAAAGGATGAGGGGTTTTCGAAATGTCCATCATTGATATCGACGCCTTGACCCAATTCGAGGCAGACGCGCGCAAGGGCCGGGCCGATGCGCTTTACAATCTCGGTCTTGCCTATTCGACCGGGCAGGGCGTCGGCGTGGATTTCATCGCCGCGCACAAATGGTTCAATCTCGCCGCCGTCCGCGGCGTCGAGGAAGCCAAAGCCTGGCGAGCCCAGATCTCGCGCGAAATGGACGCTGGGCAGATCTCGGAAGCGCAGCGCCAGGCGCGCGAGTGGCTTTCGATCGCGCGCTGAGGCGCCGCGAACGCACAGAGCCTACCGGCTGATCGCTACCGGCTGTGCAGCCGCGGCGCCGGCCGCAGAGGTCGTGGCGCGATTGGCCGAGAGATCGGCCATGATCCTGAGCGGCATGTCGCGGCGCGCCAGCCGGTTTCGATAGATTTCCGTGTTCTCGATCACGCGCATCACGTAATTGCGGGTTTCCGAGAACGGGATGGATTCGATCCAGTCGATGGGATCGGTTCCGGGAACGCGCGGATCGCCGTACAGCCCGACCCACTTGTCCGCATTGTGCGTGCCGGCGTTATAGGACGCCGTCGCCAGCACGTAGGAACCGTTCCATTGCGCGAGATAGGAGGAAAGCTCCGTCATCCCGAGTGCGATATTGTAGTCATTGTCGGTAAGAAGCGCTTCGGGGCGATAGGGCAGGCCCGCTTCGCGCGCAGCCTTGCGCGCCGATTCCGGCATCAATTGCATAAGGCCGCGTGCGCCGGGGCCGCTGACGGAAGCGGGATCGAATTCCGTTTCCTGCCGGATCAGTCCGAGCACCAGCGCCGGTTCCGGCGTGGGCGCCGGACCCGCGTAAGCCGGTAGCGCGATCACCGGATATGCATATGCGAGCATTGGCACGCCGTCATAACTCTTGGCCTTGGCGATTCGGAGGGCGATTTCCTTGAAGCCCCAGTCGCTCAGCGCCTGCATCAGCGCGCGCGCATGAGGGGTGCTCGCGTCGCGCTCGAAATCGCGCATCGCAAAGGCGCGCAGCAGGCTCGCTTCGCCGAGATCGGCGAGCACCTGCATCGGCCGCGCCAGGGCTTCGTTTTCGAAGCTGGTACGTGGCATGGGCTCGGCGCTGACGTCCGGCACATGGAGGAGCGGCTCGCGCGCAAGCTTCGCGAGCGCGACCTGGCCATAGAACGTCTCCGGATATTTGCTCGCGAGTTCGATCGCCTGCTGCGCCTGGACCGGTTCCCCCATCGCCTCGTAGCAGCGCCCTTCCCAATAGGCCGCGCGGGCCTTGCTGATCGGGTGCGTGACGCCCGCATCCAGATTCTCGAAGTGCTGCAGCGCGCCTTGCGGGTTCTTCAGGTAACGCAGGGCAATCCAGCCGGCGAGGAACTCGGATTCGCTGTGCTCGTCGCCGCGCGGGAGTCCGCCAAAGGCGGCGAGCGCATAAGCGCCCTGGTAGTCCCGGCTCTGCAGTGCCGTTCGCGCCACGGCGTTGACGAGGCTCCACCAGCGCGAGGGATGGTCGGCTGCCGCCGCGCGCGAATTGATCGACAGGATCATCCGCTCGGCGCCCGGATTGTCGCCTTCGCGATAGGCTACGCGGGCGCGATCGAAGGTGAGATCGGGATCGGACAGCGCCGTTGCCGGCAATCCGGCGATGAGCCGTTTGGCTTCGGGCGGGTTTTCCCGCAAGGCGATGCGTGCGGCGCCGATGCGCTGCGCGACACCTTCGACGCGTGCAAGTTCGCGCTTCGCAGAAGAGAGGTCGTCGCGCCAGAGAAGACTGTTGAGCCGCGCCTCATCATCGGCTGGTGTGAGCGATGCGCCATCCCTCTCGGCAATCGCGAGTTCCTGCGGCGGATCGAAATCGCCCTCGCGCCAGCCCCGCCGGATGTCA
>Ga0070734_10001012_pt1 | contig 45840 bp, 32 predicted proteins | sample Coa_R1_8_FD_66444 | JGI IMG/M metagenome (GOLD analysis project Ga0070734, IMG submission 66444) | Surface soil microbial communities from Centralia Pennsylvania, which are recovering from an underground coalmine fire - Coalmine... | ecosystem: Environmental > Terrestrial > Soil > Unclassified ...
TTTCGATAGCCAAGTTGGACCTCAAGTCTTTCAGCGTGTCATTTGGGTGAGGTTTCGGCAACCGAGCCTTGGCTTGCCGACTGGGTCAATAGTTGAATCAACGGCACGGCATCGTGGGGGACCGGTACAGTGCCGCTGCGGACGATCTGTTTGGCGGTCAGCTCTTTCCCATAGAGTGCGTTGTTGCTGCTACCGTCAGGACGAAGCGTGGAGCCGTCCAGTGCAATTCCGGCAAAAACGCCGCGCGTGCGCGAATAAGCAAGAATCTGGGCGCGGAGGTTCAAGTCGGTGGAAGCCTGAAACTGCCGTCCGATTGGGCCGGCGGCCACCGAAACATCGCCGCCCAACTTGATCTTGCTGCGCAGCAGCGAATCCACGCCGCGTTCGTTGATCACCAGCAGCACTAGGTCGGTGCCCTGAACTCCAATCTGCAGTCCAAAGTTGCCGCCTTCCAGCGCGTACATGGAAGGAGCGCTCCAGGGGCCGTTAAAATTCTCGCCCAGGCGGCAGGTCATCGCGCCCCGCCCATAGCTCACTCCAAACGTAAAGGCCAATCGTTTGACCGAAGGAATCACTACAACGCACTTTGCCTTCTGCAAAAGATTGTGGGGGATATTGGTTTTTCCCGAGAGGAGTTCCTTCAGAACTTCCTTGGATTCCTTTAAACGATCTGCTTGCTTCTCTTTATTCTCGGTGGCTTCTTTTGCTATTTCGGCGCTTGTTTTCGCCTGTTGCTGGTCGTCGCTGGCCTGCCCTGGTTGTTGGGCCAATGGATATCTGGCCGTCAATCCCACAAACAGAACAAACATCGAAATCGATTTCATGTTGTTGCTCCTGCCTGTTCGTGTCGGAGCGTTTCCCGCGTAAGTGTATCCAGGACTTAAAATCGCGGGCGCGGCTTTCAGTCAAAGAAAGACGCACGGAAACACGTCCAACCGGATTTTAGTGACGCCGGAAACGCTATAGTGGACACAATTCCAACGTAGGTTTGATCTTCTTCTGAAACATTCATGCCGGGCATCCGGCCAACTACAGGAATGGCAGACCTGAAAACTTTCAGGGCATTAGCAATCTGGTGTTGCCGCTTGTGGCTGTGCGAACGCCACAACTGCAAACGGAACTCAAGGCTCCTTCAGGCGATCCGCTGGTCCTGATCCGGTGGTTGGGGTGTATCTGGTTTGGGTGCATCGCGTTTTCTGGATGCCGGTTCCGCATACCATTGATCGGCTTGCACGATCTTCAGCCCTGCGGGATCGGACATATAAGCGGGAGTCATAATCTGCACGCCAAACTCATTGAATACGTCGAGCACTTGGCGCTGGAGTTCGGCTTTGGCCTGGTGCACATCGATATCCGGCTCCAGGTAAGCATTCAGTTCATAGGTAATATCGAATGAGTTAAGAGAGAGTTCGAATACAAACGACTCCGGATGCTTTCGGACGCCTGGGGTTCGGGAAGCCGCAAGCTTGAGCATGGCTTCCACCTGACGCCAGGGCGTGTCGTATCCAATCCCAGCCGTGACGCCCACAATCACGCCTGTTTTCACCGCTTTGCTGTAGTTTGTCACATGATGGCCAAGAATCAGGGAGTTGGGAATTGCGATCATCTCATGTTTGCGTGATTCGATCCGGGTTGTCAGCAGCGCCATGCGTCGAACGTGTCCCATGGTGTCGCCAATCTTCACCAGATCTCCGGCTTCAAAGGCATCCATATAGGTAATCATGATTCCGGCGATGGCGTTTGAAACCAGTCCGGAAGATCCAAGCGAAACCAGCACACCCAGAAACAGGGAGATGCCCTTGAACGCGGCCGATTGTGAGCCGGGAATATAAGGATAGGAAACGAGCACTGCCAGCGTGATGATGAGAATGCTCACGAGCCGCTGGGTTGTTCCCGCCCAGGCCGGGCGAAATCCTTCAAGCGTAAGGCTTCCCTCGCGCACCTGTTCGAATACGTAGCGGGTGAACTTCAGGATGTACCACGTGACCAAGCCAATGATCGCGACAAACAGGATCGAAGGCAGGCTCTTCCACAGTGCTCCCAGTAGCGACCATACTGGAACGAGGACAGCATGCAAGACCTCTAGCGCCAGCGGCCTGGTGGCCGGAAATAGAAAGAGCAATAAGTGCAGGGTGAAATAAAGGATGGCGACGGTCGCTATCACACGCAGCAGCGCGATGGCGCGGACGGCGATGTCGCTCAAGATACCAAGGCTTTTGCCGACGAGAACAGAGGGGAGGGCTCTCTGCTCAACCTGAGTGGCCACCCGTTTCGAGAGAACACCTGCCAGCCGCCGCATAACCTTTAGCAGCACGATGCAAGCGGCCACGGTGATCAGTGCAAGCAAAATCCTGAGCACGATCCTTTGCCAGGAGTGCTGAGTGCGGTATTCGTGCACACCCCGATCCATGGCCGCTGCCCATCGCTGGGCCAGCTCTTCACGGCTGGTTTTGGCGTAGGCCGCATCCCCGGCAAAAACGGAAGCTATAAATTGATCTCCGCAATAGAGATCGAGCGATAGCTCTCCGCGGCGCACCATCATGGATGGGGGAGCGGAGGGTGCCTGTGCCAGGCTCTGAAGTTTCTCGGAAATAACCTTTGCCCTAGACTGGGGCGAGAAGTTGCCGTATCCCCATCCGATCTTGAGGACTTCATTTCCGCCTAACTCGACTGCCGCCTCATTGGCTTCCTGTTGAGAGTAAGCTGCCGATGCGCCGGCGATCAGGAGCAAAATGACGGCGATGGAAGGCAAAATACATCGCAGGCGGCGGGAGAAAGAGCACCAGAGAAAATGTCTGCGCGAAAAGACTCCCGGATAGTAGACCCCATGAGAATGGGCCCGATCGGCAAAGAAGCTAGGATGGTCGGCAAAACGATGGGAGGCAAAATGGCGAGCGGCAAAACGATGGGAGGCAAAATAGCGGCGCGAAGAATTGTCGATCGAGAATCTCCAATGGGGACTTGCATTCACTTGTGAACGAGCCTCAGCCACATCGCAGGTCTATTAAGACATTTCTAGCTCTGCGGCCCAGAGCTGGATATCCGAAAATATTCTGTGTTCCTGCTCTCGGGAATGCACGTTCCCGTGGCGCGCTCAACAAGAATTGAAACAGGTAGGCATCTTTCTATTTCTTGGATTCTGAATTGAAGATTGGGTGCCCCATCCTTTGTGGAGAGCGCGCTCTTGTTTTCTGCGCTCGGAGCAAAGGGTGGGTTTTTCGATTATGCCGGCAGGTACACTGGCCCGCTTTGTCCGTAATTTCCAGCGCTCTGTGACCTCTGAGCTTTTCCTCTGTGCCCTCAGTGGTAAAGATTTTGGTTTTGCCGAGCGCTGACCGAAATCGCCTATCGGAGTCACAGCAGGGTTTCGATGATGTGTGCAGGTACAGTGGCCCGCTTTGTCCGTGATTTCTGGCGCTCTGCGACCTCTGAGCTTTTCCTCTGTGCCCTCAGTGGTAAAGATTTTGGTTTTGGCCTTTGGGTAGGTAAAAAGAGGTGAGAGGCCCGAAGGCCCCTCAAGGTTGGAAGAAACACTTCTCTGAAAAGCTACTTCACCGGAACCAGCGAATTGGTGATGGCATGCACTGTGAGCGAGATCCGGTTTTGGACTCCCACTTTGCGCATGAGTTTTGCTACGTGCGCCTTGACCGTCCGTTCTGTGATGCCAAGTGGCGCACCGATCTCCTTGTTGGAGCGGCCTGCCACCAGCATCTCCAGTACCTCTTTCTCACGGTCAGTAAACATCAAGTGGCCCCCGGGAAAGATAGAACTGGGCGAACCGCTCACACGTTCGATAAAGAGCGATAGCACCCGTCGCGGCGCCCACACCGATCCGTCGTTGACGATTCGGATTGCTTGCATAAACTCTCCGGGCTCGGCGGCTTCGTCGATATAGCCTTTGGCCCCGGCGGCAATTGCCTTGAGGATGTTCTCGTCGTCCATGCCCGAACCCATCACAATGATGCGCAAATCAGGCCGCGCTGCTTTCATGGTAGCCATGACCTCGAAAAGACTGGGGCCTCCGTGGTTCCCGAGCAGTACCAGATCGATGTTCGTCTGCGAGCGGATATCGGCCAATGTTGTCGAAAATAGCTCCAGGCCGGATTCTGCGCCCAGGCACGCGCGCAGTCCTACAAACCTCAAGGGATCGTTTTCAACTACCGCAATTTGGAAGGTCTTCATAAACACTCCTTAGAAATCAAAAACTCTTCTGGAAGCCGCGCCCCAAATTGTTGCCGAGGCCGCTTTCCAGTCGAAACCTACCGAACCTTTTTTGTGCATGATTCTGGCACACTCTTGCGTTCGCGTTTGGGGTACGAAAGGCCAGCCGCCTTCGCTCTTTGCCCTTCGAGACAAAAGAGACAAAGCGTGAGGAAGCCTGGATTTCCGCCAAACCCAAAACGTTACCCATATTTGTAACGAACGAGAGTGTTTATTCCGAAGGGGCGCGAACGCATCCTGCCTAGATCATGCGTTGACGAAGTAGAAACAGTATACTTCACAAACGAAGGTCGTAGGTACTTTCCCCGCATAAGAAATATCAAGAATCTCTCCCGGCCTTCAGCCCATGGCTTTCGAGAAGAGTAAGAATCTTGTAATGTTTCATCTTTTCAGCCCAGGCTCTTGGGGTTGCCCAAGGGGCCGCGTCGAGCTCATCTGCCGGCGCACCGCGTTGCAGTAACACCTCCGCCAGCTTGTCGCGGCCCCAGCGGCAAGCCCATCCCAGCGGTGTCGATTGAAGAAGGTTGTCTCGTAACTCCAGCTTCGCCCCATGATCGAGCAGCATGGCGCCAAATTTGGCGCGATCCTCCTCGCCAACCTCTCCGTGGTGTGCGGCGGCGAAATGGAGTGCCGTTTGGCCGAACCGCGTTATATTCGGGTTGATTCCATGCCGCAAGAGGATTGCCAAGCTCTGGAAATGCCCGCGATTTTCCAAGTCCAGGCCCAGGTCCAAGCCCAAGTTCAAAGACTCGGGAGAAGCAGCCCTTGCGCCGCGGATCGGTTGAATCAGAATCCAATGCCAGCGTGGATCGTCCCGAGGCCAAGTCAAATGTGGAAGAGCCAGTTCAACGATCTCAGGGCAGCCGTGGTCGGCCGCGGCCCACACAAGCTCTCGCACCGTCTCTTCGCTCGTATCTTCCGCCAGGAGTCTCTTAGCCGCTCCAACATCGTGCGTCTCGGCGAGCATGTAAGGATGCACCTTCGCGCCTCGTTCGACCAATAACCGTTTGACCGATTCATGTTGATGAGTCCAGGCATTGAGCAATGGCCAGCCCGAGGCATAAACATTGGCATTGGGATCGGCTCCCCGATCAAGGAGTAGCCTGGTCATTTCTAGATGGCCTGCGAGGGCGGCATACCAGAGCGGCATGCCCCAACTCGGTGTAGGGTCTTCCACCTCCTGCAAAACGATTCGCTCGTCGGCATCCGCGCCCAGGTCCAGCAGCATCCGCGCGGCGTCTATTTGCCCGTGATTGACCGCAAGCGTAAGCAGTCCCCCGCTCGGGCGAATCTCTCGCAAAAGCTCCGGTTTTTCGCGAATCATCTCATAGATGCGCTGTAAATCGCCCCAGGCGATCGCCGCTCGGATGGTAGGGTGGGCGCCATGCGCCAGCAGAAGCTTGGAGAGTGTGGGAAAAAGTTCAGCCTTGCCATTGCGCGGGTCGGCGGCCAGTGCGGCGCGGTCAAGAGCGGTCAATCCGTGCACGTCTTCCTTGCGCACTGCGGCGCCTCTTTGCAGCAGCCAGGCTGTAAGTTCTTCGTCTCCCTTTTGGGCGGCAAGATGGAGAGGCGTAGCGCCATCCCGGTCGCAGGCTCGAATCAGGGAAGGGTCGGAATCCAATAAACGAATCGCCGTCTCCCGATCGCCCTGCAGGATTACCCTATGGATGCGGTCTTGCTCCGGAGAAATGGTGGCATTCGGGCAGCTCATCTCTTCTCGCCGGAGTCTCTCTTCTTCCTCAATAATGGCTACCACGTCATCGTAGCCGCGGTCTCTAGCCAGGGTGAGAGCCTGCGTTGCATCCCGATGCGGCCAAATGCCTTTTCGCGAGTCGGCTCCGGCTTCCATCAAGATTCGCACCATCGGCGCATCTCGGCGCAATACGGCGTAATGCAGAGCGCGATGCTCGTCGTTTTCGGCGCGGTCGATGCTGACGAGTTCGGGGCGGGAGGCAAGCATCGACCGCACTCGATCAATGTCGCCGCTGTTGACCGCTTCGGCAAATTTTGCGACGGTGGCTCCATCCACGAAGGCTCTTAATTTTGGCCAGCTATCGTAGCCATAGCTTCGCGCCAGAACTCTTTGCGCATCGTGCAGGGCGAATGTGGCGGGATTGGGGCGTTGTTCGTATCTTTCAACTTCGGCAGTGGCTGTGGGATCGCCGGACCGGTATTGCTGGAGCAGATCTTTTGCCTGTTTTCGAAGTTGCTCTAGATTGGGATTCTTCGGTAGCTCGCGTAGGGGCGTGCGCTGAGGAACGTTTGCAGACATAAGACGATCTCCTTTTGAAACATTGCCTGGTGTCCGCGTAACAGGCGAAAAAGAAGATTCGTCTTCAGATTGTCACACTGGTTTCTTGTCGGTAGGCTCAGCCTTCCCCGCGGACACGGTGGCGTCCGACACGCCGACCACAGTATAAACGCCCCCAGCGGCGCCTGGATTTGCAGGAAACGAAATCTGTGGCTGTCCCGCCGGCAAAGCCCACCCAAAAATGCTTCCTGGGGTCTAGAGAATAACCCTTAGCCAAATGCCGTTTCTTGGACTTGGCTTCCGAAAGATCCACGCTCCGCTAACTTTCTTTTCTTGACATAGTCTAACTATGTCAAGAAAATGACATGAATCAAGGCCCCCCTCTAGATAAAAGAGATAAAGAAATAAAAGGGCAGAAGAGGCAAAAGAACAAGGAAGACACGCACAAGAATAAGAAGAGGCAGCAAATGTTGCAGAACTTCCAATGGCTGGGTGAGACCGCAAGAAGACTTCGCTTGCTTTTCTTGAGGCGCAAGGTTGAGCGAGAGAACGCGGAGGAGATGCGCCTGCATCTCGAACTTCGAGCGCTTGAGGCCCAGGATTCAGGGCTCCAAGCGGAAGAAGCTGGATACGCCGCTCAGAGGCGGTTTGGCAACGTGCTCAGGCTCAGGGAAGAGATGTATGACGGTGCCGGATGGAGTTGGTTCGACCATCTAAGCCGCGACCTCCGGCAGGGCGCACGCCAATTGCGCAAGAATCCCGGATTTGCCGCCGTTGCAGTTCTCACTTTGGCTCTTGGCATCGGAGCCTGCACCTCGATCTTTTCCGTTCTCTATGGCGTACTCTTGGCCCCGCTCCCGTATAAAGAGCCGTCACAATTGGTTGTCATTCAAGAGACCACTCCCAAAGTCGGGACTGTGAGTGCCTCTTACCCTAATTTCTTGGACTGGAGAGCGCAAAGCCGCACATTCGAGCAAATGGCGGCCGTCGACAGAATGGGTTTTGCTCTTCTTGGCATGAGCCGGCCGGAAAGCATTGTTGGCCAGGCAGTTTCTCCCAATTTTTTGTCGATGCTGGGCGTCCATCCTATGCTGGGCCGCGACTTCCAGGCCTCTGAAGAAAATCCCGGCGCTGCTCCCGTTGCGTTGCTTTCCTATGAATTCTGGAGGTCGCATTTCGGTAGCGACCCTCGGGTCGTTGGACATCCCATTACGCTCGATGATCGTGCTTATGCCGTTGTAGGCGTCCTGCCTCGGGAGTTTCGCTCCGCCGAAAAGATGGATGTGTTGGTCTCCATTGGAGCCTGGGCCGCGAGGAGTGAGGAATACAAGGACCGCGGAGAACGCGGCGATATGACGGTCATTGGAAGGCTCGCCTCAGGTGCAAGTCTTGAGCGGGCGCGCGCGGAGATGGAAGGAATCGCGGCGCGTTTGGAAAAAGAATATCCCTCCACCAATGATCAGTTTGGCGTTTCGCTCGAACCGCTCCGCGATGTGCTGGTAGGTGACATGCGGTTCCCGGTTTTGGTGCTGTTTGGAGCAGTGGTGTTTGTTCTGCTGATCGCCTGCGCCAACGTCGCAAATTTGTTTTTGGTGCGTGGAGCTTCCCGAGGTAAAGAGATTGCGCTTCGTGTTGCCCTGGGCGCGAGTCGCTCCCGAATTGTCCATCAGTTGTTGACCGAAGGCCTCGTCCTGGCCTTCGCCGGTGGATTGCTTGGCGTGGCACTTGCCCTCGTCGGCGTTCGTGGAATCGAACGTCTCATGCCCGAAGGCATGTTGATGGGCGCCAGCGTGAAGTTGAACGCTCCTGTATTCATGTTTGCCGCAGTTGCGACCGCGCTGTCGGCACTGATCTTTGGACTTGCTCCAGCTATCCAGACTGCTAAGCCGGAGGCTCCGGCGGGATTGAGGGAAAGCGGAAAGGCAAGCTCGGGCGCGGCACAAGGGCGGCTCCGCGGGATCCTTGTCGTGGCTGAGGTTTCTCTTGCCTTGGTCCTCCTCGCTGGCGCCGGGTTGATGATCCGTAGCCTTTTTCTGCTGTTGTCCGTGGACCCCGGCCTCCGCACAGACCGAGTCCTCACCATGCGTTTGAGCCTACGTGCGGCGCAGTATTCCAAGGAACCGGAGATGCGGAACTTTTGGCAGCAGGTTCTGGATCGGGTTCGGGTGCTGCCTGGGGTTGAGAGTGCGGCAGTTGGGACCGTTGTGCCCTTTACAGGAGATCACTCCCGTAGCGACATTACCTTGGAAAATATGGTGTTGCCCGCGCCAGGAAGCTTTCCTCATCCTGATGTCCACATCATCAGTCCGGACTATTTGTCGTCATTAGGAATACCCCTGCATCGAGGTCGGCAATTCACCGGCCTGGATATCGAAAACGCTCCTCTGGTGGGCCTGGTAAATGCCTCAGTGGTGCGGCAATATTTTCCTAATCAAGATCCCATTGGGAAGCGGTTCATGTTCGGGCATCCCAGCAAAGAAAATCGTTGGATCACAATCGTCGGGGTGGTTGGCGACACCAAGTTATACGGCTTGGCGAGCCCTTCGCGCCTGGAAATATATGTTCCGTTCCGGCAGTCGCCCGACAATCAGATGGAACTGGTTGTTAAGTCGGGAAGCGATCCCGCTGTCCTGACTTCCGTGATTCGTGAAGCCATTGCCGCAGTTGATAAAGATCAACCCGTGACCGATATCGCTCCTCTGAACCAGCTATTCCACGATTCTATTGCCACCCGCAAGCTCACGTTCATTATGCTCGGCTTGTTTAGTGCGCTGGCCTTGGTCCTTGCTGCGATCGGTATCTATGGCGTGATCTCCTATGCCGTCGCCATGCGCACTCGCGAAATTGGCATCCGCCTTGCTCTCGGGGCGCAACGCTCAGACGTCTTGGGAATGGTGATAAGCCAGGGTGTGCGTTTGGCTCTAACAGGAGTCGTGTTGGGGTTGCTTGTGGCCCTCGGCTTGACTCGCCTGATGCGAACCTTGCTCTTTGGAGTAAGTCCTACCGATCCATTCACATTGGCGGCAGTGGCGCTCCTGCTCACGATGGTTGCCTTCGTGGCCTGCTGCATTCCGGCGCGTTCTGCCATGCGTGTCGAGCCAGTGGTTGCTTTGCGATGCGAATGATGCGACGACGCGAAAGACGCGAATAAGCCTGCGGCGGATCTGAAGCGCGGAGGCTTTGAAATACGCTCGATGAAGGGACGGTATGTTCGTTCCGCGTCGTCAGGATCGGGTCGCTAAAACTCTTCAGCGCCGGCATCCAACACGAAAATCTAGTTCTCACGGGGAAGTGGGTGCCCCATCCTTTGAGGAGAGCGCGCTCTTGGTCTTTGCGCTCGGAGCAAAGGGTGGGTTCGATCATTGGCAGCGGTACACCGGCCCGCTTGTCCGTAGTTTCCGACGCTTACTGGGCCACATATTCCGGTCGCGCGCCCTGCTCTGTCTGTCGATCCGCCTTGCGTGATCGTCGTCCTGTATGATGAAAGAACGATTCGAGGCCGCAAGATGGGTTATCCGAAAATCGGCACTGATCGCCTCTCACGATTGTCCTGGAGAATGCGATTGAGCACGAGAACGAATAACTATCTTGAGGTTGTTGAATGGGCCCCTTGCTTCCCCCGCACTTGGTCTCGCTCGTTCCATCGGAATGGGCCATCTGGCGTTGGTTTGTCCTTCGCGGAACCGGCTTTCCTGCGAATCTCGTAGATCGCTTGTCTGCGCCTGCGGCCGCGTCCGCTGCGGATGCATCGAACTCCGCCGACAATAACTTAAAAGATGAGTTTCAAATTGCGATTCAGGCGTTCGATGCCGAACTCAACCGCCTGAGAGCTTCGGGAAAGAACCGGGAAGACCCATATTTTAAGGTGGTGCTCAATGCGCGCCGTCGTCTGGTTTCCGGAAAGGTTCCGGCTTTCACCGATTTGGAGCCGGAACTATGCCAAAAGCTTCTTGCTGTCGGCCATGCTCTGCAAAAAACCCACGATCTGCGCATCGAGTTTGAGAATCGCTTTGCCGGATGCATGGAAGCCCAGAGTAAGGCACTTATCGGCTTTGCATGCGATCCATTATTCCAGGAAGCGGTGATCTGGCAGAACCGCCATGCCTTTGAAACGGCGATTCAGCCGCTTGCCGCTTCGGGCAAGACCTCTGATCGAGACCAGCGGCAGCGGCGGCGTGAAGAGCTTGTAGGCAACTACGTACAAAGGTATAGCGTAAAGAACGATACGATTGGTTTCTTTGGGCCTGTTGCTTGGGGAATATTAGAGGCAGGGGACCGTCCGGTTACGATGATTTCCGGCGATGGACTGCTCAAGCGCCGCAATACCTACTTTGAAGACTGGGCGATCGATAAATTTGCCGAGACTCTCTCGTCGAGCGAACGCTACCAGGGAGTGCAGTGGTGGATTCCTCCGCGCCTTGTGCCGCTGGTTTTCATTGAAGATGGAATGCTTCACCAGCCAGGAGCTGAGCCACAGCAGTTGAGTCCGCTGGAAGCCGCCGCCTTGCCACTTTGCGACGGGGGAGCTCTGCCGGAAGAGATTCTGTCTGCATTGCGCCATCAAGATGGTTTTTCTCAATTAGAGCCGGATGATCTCACGGCGCTACTGAAAACAAAAGTTGCCGAGGGCATTCTTCTCTGGCGATTCCTGGCGCCTGTGGAGGTCAATTCAGAAAAGGGCCTTCGCCTGCAATTGCTACGCATTGGCAATGAGGCGCTGCGCAAGCATGCTCTCGATGATCTCGATCGATTGAATGCCCTGCGTGGGCAGGTGGCCGCTTCCGCTGGAAATCCCACCGCGCTTCTCGCTGCCTTGCAGGATCTGGAATCCGGCTTTACGTCAACCACGCAGGTCGCGGGACACCGCAACCAGGGCCTTACCTACGGCGGGCGCACGATTGTCTACGAGGATTGCCAGCGGGACGTCACGATCAAGATGGCTCCACAACTGTTGGAGCCTGCGGTCCCGGTTCTTTCGCTGCTGCTCCGTGGACTTCGCTGGTTGGTGCACTCACTTGCCCAGGAATTCGATCGCTTCTTTGTGCAGAGCTATGATGAGTTCGCCGAGGCATCCGGCAAGTCCGAGGTCCCGGTGATGGATTGGTGGCTTTACACGCAAGACCGGCTTGCCGATGCTCAAGGGCCGGTTGAGGTGGAGCGGCTTTTTAAATCCAAATGGGCCGAACTCTTGCCTCTCGATGGCCAATCGCCTGTGCAGTTTGAAAGCAGAGCTCTGAGAGAACGAGTAGAGAAGGCTTTTCCGGACATTGCCGTCGCTTGTCCGGTTCGCTACTACTGTCCCGATTTGATGTTGGCGGCAACGCCGGAGGGAGTGCAGCGCGGCGACTGTCTCTATGTGCTAGGCGAGATCCACTTGGGCAAGAACTCCCTGACCCACGCCTCACTGGTTGAGCAGCATCCGGATCGGGACGCATTGAGGGGCGCTCCCCAATGGGACTTTCCATCCGGGCGGCTCAAGCTCGTAGATTCCCCGGAAAGTGGTCCGACCACTGTGCGGACTGCCGAGGGCCTATTCCTTCCGACAGACTATCTCCTTGCGACAACGCCTTCCTCCGTTGCTCCCACAGGCTATAAGGGCCATCCTTTCAGCGGGTTATTGGTGCGCAAGGAGGATGGGGAAATAGTCCTGGTTGATCGCAAACAATCGCATCGTTTTCACATCCTCGACGCCTTTGCGGATCTGTTCTGCGCCATGATCATGAACAAAGCGGGTTGGTCGCAGCCGCGTTACTATTCCCCGCGTGTTCTCATCGACAAGCTGGTCATCCAGCGAGAGACGTGGCGTGCGCCCGCATCAGAGCTCGGTTTTGCGCACGAGAAAGAAGAAAGGCTGCGCTTCCTCGGTGCGCGAAAATGGATGAAGAGTCGAGGCTTGCCGCGCAGGCTATTTGTCAAAAGTCCAACGGAAATGAAACCCTTCTATCTGGATCTCGACAGTCCGGTCCTCGTCGAAATTCTGTGCCGATCGATTCGCAAGGTGGAAAAGTCGCCGCAAGCCGCGTCGGCTGAGGGAGAAGCATCCTTCTCCTTTTCCGAGATGCTTCCGGATCCTGATCAGACCTGGTTGCAGGATGCCTCTGGGGCCAGATATACAAGCGAGCTTCGCTTCGCCATCGTCGATCTCGAAGCCCGAGCACGTTCCTTACCTAAAACGTTTTCAACATAAATGTAAGCAGGAATCAAGATCACTGTAGCGGCCTTCTCCACATGTTCTTCAACTACTGTTTTCTACTAACTGTGTTTCGATTGCTGATTTTCGATTACTGGTTTTTGCTTAAACGAAAAGCCTAACGAAAATTACGCAAACAGGACACAATAATACCGAAAACACTATAAAGCCTAGATCGACAAGACAATCGTAAGAAGGATTTTCATGGCGTTTTGGACGAATTCTGATCGCAAAGCTACTTTGCCGTGAATATGGAATCATATTGAACGAGAGGCTTTTACGAGGAATGTTCAAGTAATGTGAGAAGCCTGCTTCAAATTTGGACAAAATCACGCCATTCAATCCGCCAAAAATCGGAAGTCTGGCATAAAGTGTCATTGTGGAATGCACCAAGCGCCAGCGGCGCGACGAGAGGGTAGCCCACGTCAAAGCGAAGCGGCGACGTGGGTACGTGTACAACGAAGAGTCGAGTGCCAGAGGCACGGCAGAGGCATCTCTATCCAACAACGTATTCCTGATTGCAAACAAAGTTTGTCTTGGATCAACGAAAGGTCCGCTGAACCCTTCCCCTGATATATCAAAAATATTTCACGCAATTGCCCTGTAGACCTGACCTCTGCGGAAATCATCAAAGCGATTATGCTATTCTCAACTTCTCTATTCGCGGTCATTCGGTAGCAACCGTTAGCTGACTGCCCAAGAAGGATGTATGAATTAGAAGACGTAAAAGGCCCAATCCATCGAATCGAACAACGCAGCCAACCCTCCAAGCACTTAGAAAGCCTCAGTTCTTACCGCGACTTTGAGAGTTTTGATGTTGAATTCTCTCCGGCCCGGCAAATCCTCACAATCAACGATTATGCGCGTAGCGGAGCCCTGTATGAGTCTACGGTTTTCGTCTACGGGGAAGGCGGTAAACTCCTCCGTACGCTCCGATTCGATGGTAACGACGATTTCATCGATAAGATGGAATGCCATTACGATGTTGATGGCAAAAAGACGGGCTGGACTGGCTATTCGAGCGACGGTGAAGCCACACGGCGGTGCGTATATCGGTATTCAGAAAATCTCTTAGCGTCCTTCTCAACTGTGGACATCCATGGTCGGCCCATACTTCAAAAAGACTTTGTGTATGCGGATGGCAAACTCGTTAAGGCATTCACCAGATATTACGGTTGGGATGGAAATTTAGATGAGATTTGGACGCTGGATTTTGACTCCTCAGAACGTTTGATCCAGACGTACGGCCATCATGCCGATGGGAGGCCGTTAGGGGACGGGAGATATACTTATGAATATGATGAGGAAGGGAAGAAAATCGGAAGTCTTTCCTTTAACGATCAATCCCCGAACGAAGGGCCGAATGCATTCACGATCTTCAAATATACAGAGGATCGCTACGGAAACTGGATTGAGCGACGCAAGTTTCACCGCTTTCAAGGTGATCCGGAGTGGAGCAAGAAAGTGACTCATCGAAAGCTTCAGTATTACCAGGAAGGGTAAACCCGTTTTTCAAACCGAGAGTATCTACGAATCAGAGTATTCACGAATCAAAGCATTCATGAATCAAAATACTCTCGGCCTTTCCATGGAAGAAAGGCCGCAACATCGCCTCAAAATGCGCGTGACAGGAAGAGGTTCGAATACAGGCTAGTCAATGCGAGGGGAAAGCAAAAATCGGCTGAATGCTATTCGCTGAGTGCTCTCTCAGAAGAACCCCAAATACTACTTCTTCTTGGGAGACTTAGACGACTCAGTTGAGCCTTTTTCGTCGGAGGCCACCAAAATAGATTTTACGGCCTGATTTGGGCTTGCGCCGCTATCGATGAACCCCTGGTGGATATCGATATAGGCCTCTTCGCGAAGCTTTGTCAGGTAAGCCCTGACCGCTGGCTCTAGCTTCTGGGAATAGATGGCATCACGAATCTTGTTTTCAACATCCATAAGCGGTGGCACACCGGCGTTCTGATGTGCGATCACCTTGAAAATGATATAGCCCTGAGTGAATCGGATCGGATCGGTAAATTCACCTGCCTTCAGCGAAAACGTCTTGTCTTCAAATTCCTTGGCTAGCTCGCCCCGCTTGAAAACTCCGATCTCGCCTCCCTTCGTCGCGGTTGGGTTGATCGAGTTTTTCTTTGCCAGTTCGGCAAAATCAGCGCCCCTGCGCAATTGGTCGACAAGCTGGCGCGCTCTGGTTTCGGCTTGGGCCAAGGCCGAGGGATCGTTCACAGGAGGTGGGCTTGCCGCTGACGGGTTCCCTGCAAGTGGGGTTGGAGGCTGCGCGGAGACTAAGATTTCTGCGAGTCTGACTTGCTCGGGGCTTTCCATCTCTGGCCGGTGATTCTTATAGAACTTTTGAATTTCGTCGTTGGTGATCTGGATATGCGAGCCGACCTCGCGGCCGATCACCTGTGACGTCACGATGTCTGTGCGAATCTTCTCTTTGAAATCTTCGAACGAAATGCCTTGTTTTTGGGCCTCTTGTGCCACATCTTCGATGGTGGCTAGTTTCATCTTGCGGCGCAGCTCATCGATCTTCTTCAAGGCTTCGATTTCGCCAGTGATTCCAAGGTCCTTGGCTTTTTCGACTAACAACTGCTGGTCGATAAGGTCGCGCAGAACGTCCTTCTGGTGATCGTGCCATTTTGACTGTCAGCTATCTGGAAAGCGCTCTTTCAGGTCTTCAATCGACGTCTCCCGGAACTTCTCCACGTCCGAACGGGTGACGATGGAATCGTTCACGCGGACTACGATCTCGTCCACAACATTTTGAGCGTTCAGGCAAGCGGTGAAGGCCGTGATCCCAAAGGCAAGCAGGCAAGTCTTTTTGAGCATGTAGTGTGCTTTTCCAAGTGTTTACGTCAGCGTAGCGTCATTCTAATAGTCCGCCCAACGGTGCATGTCGGCAAAGGGGACCGTTGGGGACTCCTTCTTTCTCACTACTGACTACTTAAATGCTTGATTGCTCTCCAACCCTCTTCAGAAAAGCAAGAAACGTTTCTTCTTCTTGGGAGACTTAGAAGACTCGGTTGAGCTTCCGTCGTCGGAGGCCACCAGGACTGGTTTCGTGGCCTGATTTGGACTCGCTCCGCTGTCGATAAAGCCTTGGCGGATATCGATATAGGCTTCTTCGCGGAGCTTGGTCAGATATGCCCTGGCGGCGGGCTCCAGTTTTTGCGCATAGATGGCGTCGCGGAGCCTGTTTTCAACGTCTGCAAGTGGAGGCACACCAGCGTTCTGGTGCGCGACTGCCTTGAAAATGAGATAGCCTTGCGTAAAGCGGATCGGATCGGTGACCTCACCGGCCTTCAACGAAAACGTCTTGTCTTCGAACTCCTTGGCTAACTCGCCGCGCTTGAACGTGCCGATTTCGCCGCCCTGGGCCGCAGTTGGGCCACTGGAGTTTTTCTTCGCCAAATCGGCAAAATCCGCACCCTTGCGCAGTTGATCGACAATCTGTTTTGTCTTGGCTTCAGCCTGGGCAAGTGCTGCAGGGTCGTTGCCGGGTGTTTGATTTGGTGGTGGCTGATTTGCTGATGGTTGGTTTGCCGGTGGCTGATCCTTGCCCGGCTCCTTGGCTTGGTCTTTCGATCCTTCTGCAGGTTGGCTTCCCGCGGGAGGCGTTGGCGGTTGTGCCGAAATCTGGATCTCAGCGAGCTTGACCTGCTCTGGGCTCTCCATCTCCGCCCGGTGGTCGTTATAGAACTTTTGGATTTCGTCGTTGGTGATCTGAATGTGCGAGCCGACCTCGCGGCCGATCACCTGCTGCGTCACGATGTCGGTGCGAATCTTCTCCTTAAAGTCTTGGAAAGAAATGCCCTGCTTTTGGGCTTCCTGCTCCATCTCTTCCATGGTGCTCAAGTTCATCTGGCGGCGAAGCTCATTGAGCCGTTTCACAACTTCGGTATCGCCGGTGATTCCAAGATCTTTGGCTTTTTCCACCAACAATTGCTGGTCGATGAGGTCCCGGAGCACATCCTTCTGGTGATCGTTCCACTTCGCCTGCCAGCTCTCGGGATAGCGCTGCTTCAGGTCTTCAATCGACGTCTCCCGAAACTTCTCAACATCGGAGCGTGTGACAATGGAATCATTCACACGGACGACGATCTCATCGACGACATTTTGGGCGTTCAGGCAAGCGGCAAAAGCCGAGATCCCAAAAGTGAGCAGACAAATCTTTTTCAGCATGGCTAACGCCTTTCCGGATGTTCGCGGGAGCAGTGTAATAAGGTCATTTTAACAGTCCTGCGGGCCGGCCGGAACCTTGGAAGAAGCTTAAAGCATTGAATGTTAGGGCTTCTTCTTTTTATTCAAAATGTTGCCCAGCAGACCGCCCAGCCCTTGAGATGGCTGTCCCTGCCCCTGTTGGTTGCTTCCCTGAATCCCCCCAAGCGCCTTAAGCGTGTTACCAAGTGTTAGAGATGGCAGGAATCTGGGTTCGGCGGTGGTGCCCTGCACGAGGAAGGGAATCCCTTTACCCTGTCCGCCCGAGGCGATATTCGACACCGCTCCCATCAATCCGCCGTTGGAAGCGCTTGCTAGGGTCAGCATCATCTTGAAGTCTAGAGCGTGGTCGCTGCCGACGGTGCCGTTGCCGGCGAGTTGGCCGATTTGTGGGGCATCCAGGACTAAGTTGTCTGCCCGTATACCCTCCGGAGCCACCCGCAAGCCCGAACTAAAAGTTTGAATCAACGTGTCCGTACTTGGATGGATTCCAGCCAGCGCGGCGATCACGCTCAATTTCGAACCTAAGTTGTAACCCGAGAGGTGCGTTCCAGTAATGGATACCGGGCCTGTAATGACCAATTTGTCCAGGGGGCCCTCCGCGGTCAAATTTACGTTAGTCATCCCGCCTTGCAAGGAAGCGCCTGAGGGAAGGATCACGCCGAACGCGGGCAAAAGTCCTTCAAGATCGTTGACGGCCATGTTCTGGCCTGCCAGCTTAAGGTGAGCCACACTGCTTTCGCCATGCGTGGCGACGGTTCCGCTGGCGGTCGCTAGGCTGTTGCCTGCATGGACCTTCAGGTTCACCGTGCCTGTATCCGATTCCATGGCATAGTCGGAGCTATAGTCGAGATTGATCGTCTGCCGGGAAGGAGAGCCGCCTTTGACCATCTGCAGATTATTGGCTTTGGCCTTGCCGTTGGAACTCAGCCGTCGGCCATCCGATTTAATGTTGCCGTCGAAGTCGAGAACGCCCCCGATTCCGGAGCCTGGATCAAACGCCCCGATCGCCGCCAGGTCGGCATGGTCCAAGACCACTTTGGCTTCAAGAGGTGTTTTTGCGGAATCCTGCTGGTTCAACGGACCGGCGTGTCCCTCAACCTCCAAAGCCCCGCCTCCCGGGGTCAAGGCGCTTAGGGTAAACGGCATCACGGAGCGCAGCGATATGTTGCGGGCAAGCAGGTTGACCTTGTTGTAGATCTGTTCTTTGCCCAATGAATGCCCACTGCCTTGTGCAATCCGAATCTTCCCCTCTTGAATTTCAAACTTGTCTACGGAGAAATCTGCCGCAGCGTCGGAAGATGCCGCCTGCTTCTTTGCGTCTGCTTTCAAGGCGACGTTTTCGGTCTTGGCTGCGGGGGAATGGCCGGAGGCATTGCCCAGGCTGGAATAGTTCCACTTCCCCGCCGAATCGTGTACCAGCACAATGTCCGGTTTCCTCACCGTAATCGCAGTGACCTTGATTTCGCGGGAAAAGATCAGAGGCAGCCACTGAAGGCCAATCTGCAGTGACGATGCTTGAAGAAATGGTCCCTTATTGAAACTGGGATCGTCATTGATCGTGATGTTGTCCGCTTCAGCACCGCCGCTAAGAATGGAAGCCTTGATGCTGCCGATGTGAACCTGTCGGCCAAGCGCGGCGGAAACTTTCGACTCAATCTCTGGCCGAAAACTATCCACGTTGATGAAAAAAGGAACTAAAACGATCGCAACCACGAGGACTGCAAGAACAATGCCGACAACTTTCAAGACCCGCTTCATAGTAAATGGAATGCTAGCAGCAAACGACGGCCCAAGGAAGCCGAACTTCTGTAAATTTCATTGACAGCTCTTAATGATGCGGTTAGGTTCAAGACCTGATGACGCACAGATTAGCGATTTTAATGTTGTTTGCCGTCTTGGCCTTTGGTGGACAATCGAAAGGCCAACAGGCGGAGCAGCCGAAGCCACAATCGAATCCCCAGCAAGATCAACCATCAAAACAGCCACAGCAAGATCAGATACCGAAGGGGATGACATTCCGTGTTTCTTCCGACGTCTTGGTAGCAAACCTTGTGCGGAAAGTTCAGCCTTCGTATCCGCTTGAAGCCCGCGAGCGGCACATCCAGGGAGATGTGGTTCTACAGGTTTGGATAGGAAAAAAAGGGAATGTGGCGAAATGCCGGGTGGCCAGCGGCGATCCGGCTTTGAGGGACGCCGCGAAAGAAGCGGTGGAGCAGTGGAGATATAAGCCAATCATGCTGCACGGCGAGCCCATAGAGGTAGAAAGCGTGGTTACAGTCAGATTTCATATGTAAGGAACAAAGGACCAAAGAACAAGAGACTTCCGTGGATAGGCAGCCATGCGCACGGTTCTTCGTTCCGGTTTCTTGACGTACATGTTTGACTGCCGATCATGGTCGATCGGCGAGGGAACGTGAGCTATGGCCAGGTGATCCATGGCGGTCTGCTCTTGGCAAAGGCTGTGGAGCAGGCGGTCAGGCAATTGGCGGTTCTTGATGATGCAATGAGGTTCAAACCCGATGAAACACAGATTTGCGATTTTAATGTTGTTTGCCGTCTTGGCCTTTGGTGGGCAGTCGAAAGGACAACAGGCGGAGCAGCCGAAGCCACAACCCCAACAAGATCAGCCATCGACGCAGCCACAAGAGCAGTCACCGCAGGATCAGAAGCCAAAGCCACTAAAGCTGCGTGTTTCTTCGGGCGTTCTGGAAGCAAACTTGGTGCGAAAAGTTCAGCCTTCGTATCCGCTGGAAGCTCTCCGGCAGCACATCCAGGGAGATGTGGTTCTGCAGGTCTTGATAGGGAAAAAAGGGAATGTGGAGAAATGCCGCCCAGTTTCAGGCGATGCGATATTGGTGGAAGCCGCAAAAGAAGCGGTTGAGCTGTGGCAGTATAAGCCTACGACATTGAATGGCGAGCCTGTACAGGTGGAAAGCACCGTTACAGTCAGATTCCACATGTAAAGAATCTCTCTCATGAATGGGCAAGGGGGCCAGTCTTGAGCGATGAGCCGAAATCGGCTCTTTAGGAAGAAATCCTGGTTGAAAGAAAGCGTGGTATAGGGACGGCAGCATTGGTAAAATAGTGCTAGTGGGGTGCTATGAATACTCCACTGCCCCTCAATCCACCGCGCAAGGGGCGAGTGAAAAAAACGAATCCCGTCATTCCAGTTCACTTTTTTCACATTTTCAAAATCGGTGCCCAAAGTCATTATTAAGACTTTAAGACTGAAGGCGGTCTAAGCCGCCGTGGGTTAAGCTCCCATGGGTTAAGTTCGTTAGGCTGGCTAATTAGCTAACTTCGGGTTGCCATCAGATTGGCCCAAAATGCGAAGTAGCTCGACGGGAGCAATCCTCTACGCTCCATATTTCTGCTTGAGGTAAGTGCCAATCTCCGATTCAAGTTGGGCATAGCCGCTGTGGATGGTGCTTCGCAGGGCCGTTTCCACCGATTCGCCATTGCCTAGCCGCTGCAAGATTCTCGCAATATCGCTCATGCCGTATGCCGACCGGATATATTCCGCCGCAGCCAGCGATTCCGCATACGCGACCGACGCTTCGCCTCCGCTGTAAGTCTGAAATGATCCTTCAAGCTGGTTCAACGGTATCTGGTGTCCGGAGACATAAAGGGATGACAGGCGCGCTCCCACAGGTCCTGTCGAGCGTTGCTCTTCAATCTGCGCGATTCCTTCGTTCAACCATTGCGGCACATGGCCGTGTGTGATCTGGGCGATGAAAGAATGGGTCAATTCGTGTTTGAGCACCCGTGAGAGATCCGGAGTGACTTGGGTAATCCCGGAGATAGGAATCCGGATCTTTCCGTCGTTCAGCGCCGCCGACCACGAAGGCGCCTGGGTCACGTCAAAGAACGCCGAATCGGTATAAAGAGAAACGGAAATGCTGCTCTTGGGGGCGCTGCCAAGATCGCTCTGCAGTTCGTTGTAGTGCGCCTCCAAGGTATCGAGAATCTGGCGGCGTAGCGAATCGGGCGCCTGAGCTCCCTCGTAACGCAAGACAAAATGGCTGCTCTCCTGTTGGCGGAAGTCGGCTTCGGTTGTCGATTCACGTTGCAGCCGGGCCAACAGTGCGCGCACTCTATCGTCCGGACGAAGCGCCAGCGATCGGTTGAAAGCCGTAATCGCTTCGGCGTTGTGATTGTTCCGGTAATACGCGTATCCCAACAGCGCAAAAGCATCAGCCGACTGCGGCGCTGCATGGGAAGCCCGTTCGGCAAAGGGCAACGCGTCCGCGTTTCGCCCTAGCTGTAGAAGCACCGAGACATAATGCTCGAGCAGGACCGGATGGTCGGGCATGGAGAGCAGGGCCAGTTCGATATAGCGCGCGGCTTCCGGAAGATTGTGTTGCTTTTCTTCAAAATTGGCGGCAATGTTGTAGGCTGCGGCGGATTTTTCCCGGCTCCCCTCGCTCTCAATGGCCTTCAAAGCGGCAGTATCAATCTGGCCGCCTCGAATCACGCGAGATGTCAGGTCGCCGCCGGCTTCCACCTGTTCGCGGGGTTGCGGAATGTCTTCCGGCGCAGCTTGTTGTTTGGTAGAGGGAACTGGGGACGGCCCGCCGGAGTCTATTCTTTCAACCAGCGATTTTGAAATCGAGTAGGTATTATCTCCAATGACGAATTCCACACGGCCGTTTATTTCGCGCACGGAATCGGCCACGATGCGCCGCCCGTTCTTAAGCTGGATAACATCGGCGCGCGCCGTTAGGCAAACGGCGAGAATGCAGAGGATTGTGATCCTGAATCGCACGCACCAAAATTGTAGCAAGCGACGAGGGTTAGCCAAGTGGGGTCTATCCCCGATTACCAAAATACTCCCGATTGCCAAAATAGTATGGACCTGCCTCGTGTTCACCGCATTCAACGTGGTCGCGGGGGCGCAGTCCACAGCAGCGCGGGCGAGCGCCAGCCCCACGGAGCTTTACCGGCAGCTCTTGAGTCCTGTTTTCAAGGTAGAAGATGTCTATCACCTTCGCCAGGTCGCCATCGACCGGGAAGACCTGCATGTCGTACTGGTGGACGGTACCATCGCGCTAATGCAAGCGGTGGATGGCCACGTTACGGGCGCCTTTTTCGAGGGCGAAGGGGAAATCCTGCTCGTTCCTCCGAATCGAGCGGAACGCACATCGCTTGCTCTCTTCACCAGTTCTGGCGCATTGGACCAGAAGTTTCAGACAGCCTATCTGCGGTTCTTTGACGACCGGCTATTCGCTGAACTGCGAAGCGGCTTTCGGCCTGCTGAGAACCAGAAAGAATTTCTCGAAAAGTGGCAGGAGCCAGCCCGCTCTCTCGCCTCGGGCGATAGTCTCTCGTTATTGCAGGCCATGACCGCCTCGGGAGATGCTTCTTCACGCTATCTCCACCTTCGTCTTGGAGGTACGGCGCTCGGAGTGTTTGACGTTTTCTATGACACGCATGCGCCCGAGCAGATGAGCATTGCCCAGGCCGTCAGTGAGAAAGACACAACGTACTACAATATCTGGACCTCGTTTCCCACCGGCTTGGCAAAAGGCGCCAATGACCTTCCCAGGCATGGTCTCCCGATCTATGCCTCCGATTTCCGCATTGTCACCAAAGTCTCGCCGCCCACCAATCTCGAAGCGGAAGCCGAGATAACGGTGGTTGCCAGGCGCTCTGGCCAGCGGATGGTGCCGCTTGAGCTTTCGCGGTACCTAAAGGTGTCCGAGGCAAAAATGGAAGGCGAACCAGTCCCATATATCCAGAATGAAGCCATTGATGGCAGCGACCTCGCGCGCCGCGGCAATGACATTGTGGCGGTCGTGCTTCCGGCTGCACTGCAGCAGGGTCGCCCTACCAAGCTCACGTTGAAATACTCCGGGCCGGTGATGTTCGATACTGGCGGCGAAGTGCTGTATGTGGGCGAGCGTGGCACATGGTATCCGAGCCCCGGCGTATCCTTTGCCAACTATGACCTTACATTTGAATGCCCTGAAGATTGGAGCCTGGTAGCAACTGGAAAGAAAGTTTCCGCCACTGCGGAAAATGGCCGGCAGATCATTCATTTCGTCTCCGAGAAGCCGATCAGCCGCGCCGGGTTTAACCTGGGACGGTTTGAAACCGCCAATGCCGCCGTCGGCGCGGTGGTGGTCGAATCGTATGCGGCCAAAAACGTGGAGCAGAGAATCGCTCGCGCTGAAGCTGGCGCCGGCCTTCATCCCGATCCCGCCAAGCAGGTGCAGAAGATTGCCGGACAGGCAGTGAACACGGTGCAGTTTCTCTCGCGCCAATTAGATGCGTTTCCTTATTCTCACCTCGAGGTTGCGCAGCTTCCTGCGCTGTTGAGTCAATCGTGGCCTGGTCTGATTTATCTCTCCAGCATGGCTTTTCTTACGCCCGAAGAGCGGCGCGCGGTGGGCATTCGTGATCCGTACGCGGAGTTCCTTATGAGCGACCTGATGTTGGCTCATGAAACCGCGCACCAGTGGTGGGGCGATGCCGTGGATTGGGAATCGTACCGGGATCAATGGATTGTTGAGGCCCTGGCCAACTATTGTGCGCTGTTGATGCTCGAGCGCGATAACCCCCAGGGCATGAAGCTAGCCATGGAGCACTATCGCAAGCAGCTCTTGCAGGAAAGCGCCAATGGCATCTTGAGCGACGCCGGCCCGGTGACACTGGGCTCGCGATTGACGTCCTCACGATTTCCAAATGCCTACGATCCTGTCCTCTACGGACGCGGCACCTGGCTTTGCCACATGCTGCGGAGCATGTTGCGTCAAACCGGAGGCGATTCGAGCGATGCTCTCTTCTTTGCCGCATTGCGCTCCCTCCTGACCAAGGCTCCCAACGGAAAAATCTCTACCGCCGACCTGCAGCAGGCGATGGAGCAGGTTCTACCCAAATCGCTTACGTACGAGGGAAAGAAATCGCTGGATTGGTTCTTCGATTCTTGGATCAACGGAGCGGCGGTTCCTGAATTTACGCTTGAAAATGTCCACATGGAGCCTTCCGGAGCCAAGGTTAAGGTCAGTGGAGTCATTCATGAAAACCATGCCCCCAAAGATCTGATCACGGCGCTGCCAGTTTATGCGGTAGATAAAGACGGTCACTCAAGCTTCATCGAATTTGTTTTTGCCGATGAGCCGCGAACCGAATTTCAATTGGTGGCTCCGGCCGGCGCAAAGCAGATCTTGCTTGATCCGGAGAATACCGTCTTGAAACGTTAACCGGCATCCCTTTCCCCGACCGTGGAAGATCAGGGTCTACCCCTGCATTGATGTTTTTACATTTTGAGTTGGCAATAAGTCTCTTTAACTATGGAAGAGCGCGGCTCCTGGCGCGCGTAAAGACGTCTGACCTGCCGCGGTGCTTCAGCGCTCGGCTCTTTGCCGCATGATTGCCCACCCTCCGAACCGAGACCGGATTTCCCCCCCTTGCATTGACGAGCTCACCAAAGATCTGCGCGTTCGCGCGTGCCGCCCAAGAATGGTGTTTGCGCCTTCCATCTCCTTGTGGCAGCATTTCTCTCTCAAAAAGTTGAAGGGAAATTGAGGAGGAACATGCGTAAGCTCATTTTGATTTGTCTGATGACAGCGGCGGCCTGGGCGCAGGGCCCATCCGCGTCAAACCAGCCGGCTGCCGGGCCACAGACTTTCACGCTCAAGGCTGGACCCAAAACCGTGGCCTGGGGCTACTATGACGCGGCTGCGGAGCCGGTCCTGCGTATTCATTCGGGAGATACAGTCGAATTTCAGACACTGCTTACCAACAGCCCAACCGGGCTTGAAAAAGCGGGTGTTGCCCCCGCGGATGTCGAGCAGAATCTTCGTGACGTTTATAAAGAGGTCACCACGCGCGGCCCAGGCGGACATATTTTGAATGGTCCCGTCTACATTGAAGGTGCGGAGCCCGGCGATACGCTCGAGGTCCGCATCCAGAAAATCGACTTGGCCATTCCCTATGCCTACAACGGCTTTCGCTACGGAGCGGGTTTCCTGACGCAGGACTTTACCCACGCCAAGGTCAAGATCATTCCCTTGGATCGTGAGCGCATGGTCGCCAAGTTTGCTCCAGGGATTGAGATTCCATTGCATCCCTTTTTTGGCAGCATGGGGGTTGCGCCGCCGGAGTCCTACGGGCGCGTCGATAGCGCACCGCCGGGCGTCCATGCCGGAAATATGGACAACAAGGAACTGGTTGCCGGCACCACGCTGTTTCTGCCCGTGCATGCTCGTGGGGCGCTCTTTGAAATTGGCGATGGCCACGCGGGCCAGGGAAATGGCGAAGTGGATATTACCGCTCTCGAAACCTCTTTGATCGGGAAGCTGCAGTTTATCCTGCGCAAGGATTTAAAGATCAAGTACCCGCGTGCCGAGACGCCCACTCATTACATCAGCATGGGGTTTGACGACGACCTGAGCGAAGCCACTCGTATCGCCGTGCGGGAGATGATCTCTTTTCTGGTCACCGAAAAACATCTCGACCGCGACGATGCCTACATGCTGACGAGCGTTGCGGGAGATGTGGACATTACCGAACTGGTCGACCGCAACAAGGGTGTCCACGTCATGATGCCCAAGTCGATCTTCGTGAAATAGGCTCTATTTCGTTGAGCACTCGATAGGGCGCTTTTCTGGCTCCTTGCAAGAAGCGCCCTGCTCGAAAACAGCACTACTCCGCCCGCAGAGCGGCTGCCGGGACTGCCTTTGTCGCTCGCCACGCCGGGACATAGCAGGCAAATAAGGCAACTGCAATCACAGCGGTTCCAACCGAGACAAACGTTAAAGGATCCGAAGGGCTCACCTCGTAAATCAGACTTTTCAGAGTGCGAGCCAGAATCAGGGCAAGTCCCACTCCAAGGGCTGCGCCCCCCAAGGCCAGCTTCGCCGCCTGAGAAAGCACCAGCCAGAGAACGTCGAACCGTTGCGCGCCCAGCGCCATGCGCAGGCCGAACTCTTGTGTCCGCTGATTCACTGAGTACGAGATAACTCCGTATGTGCCGATTGCTGCCAGAAAAATTGCCAACCCTGCGAATAGCCCCACCAGAACAAATGCAAAGCGAGGGGTGGCTACCGAATCGTCGACAATCTGGTCCATGAAGCGGACGTCCGCGAACGCTAGCGCCGGATCGAGTCGCCGTATCTCATTGCGCACGGTGCCCGCCAGCATTTGAGGATCTGCTTCGCCGCGAACCAGCAATGACATGTCTGGATTGGGACTTTGTAGTTGTGTCCACCAGAATGCGGGTTCCGCGGCATGACTATTGGGCTTGTCTTTTACATCGCCTACGACGCCTACCACGGTCATCCAGTCTCTGTCGGCCTTCGGCGTACTAACGAAGGTGATCCGTTTGCCGACGGGGTCCTCATGAGGCCAGAAGCGGTCTGCCATAGATTTGTTAATGATGATTACGGTCGGTGTCCCTTGGCGATCGTTTTCACTCAAAAACCGTCCCCCCATCAAGGGAATGCCGAGGGCCCGAAAGTAGTTTGCTGATGCCATGTGAAAGCGCGCGTGGAAGTTTTCGTTGGCAGGCGCAACTTTACCTTCGATAGTGAAGCCCGCATTTTCGTCATAACCCGTCCAAGGTAAGTCGCTTCCGACGCCCACACTTTTTACCCCTGGCATCGAACCCAGATTCGTGACCAGTTGATCGTAAAAATGCGAGATATCAGCGTCGGTTTTGTAGGTTGTTCGAGGCAGGGAGAGGCTTGCAGTCAGAAGATGCTCTTGTCGAAAGCCTGGATCGAGATGCAGGAGGTTCAGCAAGCTTCGTAGCATTAGGCCCGCGCCAACCAGGAGGAGACAGGCCAGGCCAACTTCGCACACGACCAAAGCGCTGCGTAGACGGCGCTGGCGCCCGCCTCCCGTCGATGTGCGTCCGCCATCGTGCAAACCCTGCTTCGGGTCGCTGTGAGAGGCCTGAAGCGCGGGAGCCAGGCCAAAGAGCAATCCTGTGGCGACGCTCACGAGAAATGTGAACGCGAAGACCGGCGCGGACACATGAATGTCATGAGCGCGTGGGAAATCGGCCGGCAGCAGCGATACCAGCGCTTTCACTCCGCCGCCTGCCATTGCCAGGCCGAGCCCGCCTCCCAGCAGGGCGATGACCATGCTCTCCGTCAGCAACTGGCGAATCAATCTCAGCCTTGAGGCGCCCAAAGCGAGTCTCAGCGCAATCTCCCGCCGCCGGATCGAGGCGCGTGCGAGCAGAAGATTCACGGCGTTGGCGCATGCGATCAGGAGGACCATGCTCACTGCCCCCAGCAAAATCAGGAGCATGCGCCGGCTCGAACCAACGATCTCTTTTTGCAGGGGAACCACCGTCGCGCCCCAGCCCGCGCTTTGGGGGTGCTCGGTTCCGAGCTGCGCCATGAGAGAGTTCACCTCGGCGTCAGCCTGCTCGGCGCTCACCCCTTTCTTCAAACGTCCGATAGCCTCGATGTAATGGCTTCCGCGTTGCGTGGGGTCTCCTTCAAAGGAAAATGGCCGCCAGATATCGACGCTCTCGCCGTAATTGAGCGCATGATATTCATTGCCTGGATGCTCCGTGCCCGGCGGCATCACTCCAACCACGGTAAATGGCTGTTGGTTGAGCGTGATCTTGCGCCCCAGAATATCGGCAGCCGCTCCAAACCGCGTTCGCCATAGCCGGTCGCTAAGGATGACCTGCGAGTCGCTCTTGGGCATTTCGGCGCTTTGATCGAATTCCCGTCCAATCTGCGGTTGCAGCCCGAGCACGTGGAAGAATCCAGCCGTGATCCTGAACCCGTGCACTCGAATCGGTTCGCCAGAACCGGAAAGCTGCATATCACCGCGAGTGAAAGCCGCAAGCGACTCAAACGATTGGTTGCGCTCACGAATGTCTCGGAAATCGAAGGGATTGAATGAGAATTTAGGAAAGGCTGGGCTCTTGGTGAAGATGCGGCTGATACGCTCCGCTTCCGGGTAGGGAAGCGATTTCATCAGAACGCCATGAACCACACTGAAGATTGCACTGTTGGCTCCAATGCTGAGTGCAAGCGTAAGGACGAGCACCAGCGTGAACCCCGGATTCCACCGCAATTGGCGGATCGCGTAGCGCACGTCTTGCAGCACGCTCTCAACCCGTAGCGCGGTAATTTCGTTGCTTGCCTCCATGGGACTCGAGTCGTTCCCAAATTCACGTCTGGCCGCCTCCCGCGCGGCGCCGGGGGCCATTCCGTTCGCCTGAAATTGGCGGCTGGCCTCCTCGCGATGAAAGGCCATTTCTTCTTCCAGTTCGCTGTTGAATCGATCGCGGCGTGCCAAGATTCCTAACTTTCTGAAGAAGTGGATCAACGCACTCATAAGTCTCCTATGCGTCTTGCAGCACGCGGCCGATTGCCGCAATCATCTGTTCAAATTGTGAAAGCTCGATGCCAAGCTGCTTGCGCCCGGCGGCGGTGAGCGTGTAGTAGCGGGCGCGCCGATTGGTCTCCGTCATCTTCCATTCCGCCTTTACCCAGCTCTGCAACAGCAGCCTCTGGAGAGCCGGATAAAGCGAGCCTTCTTCCACGGTCAGTACATCTTGGGAGAGTTTCTTGATCGAGAGCGCGATTCCGTAGCCGTGAAGCGGGCCTCGCGCCAGGGTTTTCAGCACCAGCATGTCGAGCGTGCCGGGCATCAGGTCTGGTTTTCGGGGCATGGCTCTATATATATAGATTATCTATGGATAGAGAGTCAATGCTTTTTGCATGGTGTTCTTTGCATGGCGCTCTTGCCCCGCAGGCTACAATGAATCCCCTATGCCGGTAAGGAATAACCGGATTCGAAGGCGCCGTCAGCCAAAATGAGAATGAAGTATCTGGTCCCGCTTGCTCTCTCTCTTTTTTTACGGGTGTGTCATGCCCAGCCCAACGCCCCCCAAGCCCAGAAAGACCTCAAAGAAAAAGAAACGTCGTGCACATCGCGCGGCACAGAGGCAATGTGGTCGCAGCGAGCGGTGGACATATCAGTGGTCACCAGGGATGGGAGCCGCGATCTGCGCATATGCTCTCCCGACGGAGCCATCGCGGTTGTGATCAAAGATGATGCGTGGTGGGTGGAATCTGGCGGCCGGAAGTTCTCCCTCAACAAGAAAAAATCATACCTGGGAGATCACGCCAGTCTTGGTTGGTCGCCGGATAACCGCACGTTTTATATCACTCAAAGCGACGGCTACAGCACCGGGTACGCAACAAATCTGTATAGATTTGAGAGGGAGCGTATTCTTTCCCTTTTCAATGTGACCGGAACGATCTTAAAGAACTTCGAAAAACGTCACAGGTGTTGGGACAATAGCCCCAACATAGCCGGTCTCGCTTGGATCAACAATGGACAACAATTGATGGTAGTCGCGGAAGTTCCCCCAATTGGAATGTGTGACCAGATGGAATATTTCGCGGCTTATGGAATCGTTATGTCAACAGGGCGTATTGTTGCCCGCTATAGCCCTAAAATGCTGATGGAACAGCAACAGGCGGTGCTCGGGCCAAGATTGACAAGCAATTTTAAATATATGCGTCCCGACCAGAAGGATACGTTGCCGTAGTCAAATTCGCCGATTGTCTTTTGCCTTTGTGATTGACGAAGAATTTTGAGGCAGCCTTTGAAAACCTCGCAAAGAACCAAAGAACCAAAGAACCAAAGAACCAAAGAACTTAGAGTCGGGCGGCGTTTGGAAGTGAGAGGAAGCAGACAAGAGTTATTGCCTGTCGTGGATCGCGTCTCTGTCGCACTAAATTGATTGAGGAATATGTCGATGAAAAATACCCAGATCGTGCTGGCCAGCCGTCCGGAAGGATGGGTCAAGAAAGAGAATTTTCGGACAGTCGAGACGTCCTTGCCGGATCTTGCTGCTGGCCAGATCTTGCTCAAGAACCTCTATCTCTCCCTCGATCCTTATATGCGTGGGCGTATGAATGCCACGCACTCTTACGCCGCAAGCGTGGAGATCGGCCAGGTGATGGTCGGCGAAACGGTCGCCGAGGTGGTGGAGTCTCGAAACGAAAGCTTCAAGGTGGGCAGTACCGTTGCTGCTTATGCTGGCTGGCAGCAATACCTGATTTCCGATGGCTCTAACCTGCGGCCAGTCGATCCTAAGCTTGTTCCGCTCTCTGCCTATCTTGGAGTGGTTGGAATGCCTGGCGTGACCGCCTGGTACGGTCTGCTCAAAATCGGAGAGCCGAAAGCAGGTGAGACGGTGTTGGTTTCAGCCGCATCCGGGGCAGTCGGCGGCGTTGTCGGGCAGATTGCCAAACTTAAAGGTTGCCATGTCATCGGCATTGCCGGAGGCCCCAAAAAGTGCGAGTACGTCGTCAAAGAGTTGAGTTTTGATGCCTGCATCGACCATCACGCGCCCGATGTAGCCGGCGCGTTGGCTGCGGCTGCGCCCAAGGGCTTCGATGTATATTTCGACAATGTCGGCGGGCCGATACTCGACGCGGTTCTCCTGCAGTGCAATCCCTTTTCACGAATACCGATTTGCGGCCAGATCTCCGATTACAACGCTACAGAGCGATATGGTGTGCGCAACCTCGCAGCGGCCCTGTGGAAACGAATCAAGATGCAAGGCTTCATCATCTCCGATCATCGCGATATTTGGCCCGAGGCGCAGCAGCAGCTTGCCGGATGGGTGCGCGATGGAAAAATCAAGTACCGCGAGTCCGTCACTCAAGGATTGGAAAATGCGCCGGAAGCTTTCATCGGACTGTTCAAGGGTGAAAACTTCGGCAAAGTGATCGTAAAGCTTGCCTGAGGAGAATCCTGAAGAAATGAAGAACTCTTAGAATTCAGGCGTCGGGTCCTTTCTGGCGCTTGGCCATAGGGCACCACCAATTCTGCTGACTCGGATCAAATACGCAAAGATCGCAAAGATTTGCGTATAAAAAGATTGCGCAGCTTGACGTCAATAAAACGATCCAGAGTTGAACGAAGGCGTTTTCTGCAAAACATTTCAATTCACCGTTCCTTGGCTTCGCCCCAAGCTGACTTTTCCTGCCCTGAATGACCTGCGACCGATGCACCAATTACGCTGCATTTCTTTTTGACAAATCTAGCAAATTCAGTGGATAATTCGTCGCTGCAAATCGTCCGGGCGTAGTGCTGATGTTGGTAAGTCATTGTATTTGCAGCCTGCCAGCCAATTTTTCAAGAATGTTTTTTCGTACGCCGAGGTTCAAGGTCCAAGGTGCAGTGAGGCAGCTTTCATTCGTGAACCTCTTGATCGACAGTCCTGAGTTTTTGCAGATGCAGTTTAGAACGGCGGCATGAGAAGTTTGGTATCCGCTTAATGAATGAGTGCTCATTCACAATTGACTTCGGGCAGCAGTGAGAGCCGCGCCGTTCGTGCGGTTGTATACGGCGGTTTGCTTTCAAGCATTCACAAGGAGAATTTATGAAAGTAGTTACGAGAATAGCGAGTCTTGCGGTGTGCTTCTTGCTGGTGGTGGGCATGGCGCACGGGCAAGGCGTTGGCGCTTCTGGGGACATTACCGGAACGGTTACGGATCCCTCGGGCGCCGTTGTTCCCAACGCAGCGGTTATAGCAACCGCGACAGACAAGGGCATCAAGCATACCGTTACTTCCGACAGCAAAGGCCAATATCACTTTGTAGGTCTGGCGCCGACCACCTACGATGTGGCCTCTCAGCTTTCCGGCTTTCAAACTTCGATTCAGAAAGGTGTAATTCTCAATGTGGGCGAGACCGTCATTCTCGACTTCCACATGAAAGTTACTCAGGTATCGGAGCAGGTCGAGGTAAGCACCGAATCGCCGGTGGTGGAGATCGATAAGACCCACCAGGCCGATACGATCAACGAGCAATACATTCGCGACCTTCCCATTAATCGCCGCGACTATCTTTCATTTACCTTGCTTGCGCCTGCCGTCACCGATTCCACGAGGTTGGCTGCAGACCAGGATTTCCGGGTGAAACAGACGCCGCAGAGCGGTCTTTCCTTTTATGGCAGCAACGGCCGCGGCAACAGCGTAACGGTCGATGGCAGCGAAGCCAATGACGATTCCGGCGGCGTTCGCCTCACGTTGAGCCAGGATGCGGTGCAGGAATTTCAGATCAACCGCAGCAACTACTCTGCCGAGCTTGGCGGCGCCAGCGGAGCCTCCATCAACATCGTCTCCAAGACTGGAACCAACGACATTCATGGCAGCGCCTACGGCTTCTTCCGTAGTGATGTCTTCGATGCGCGCAATCCCTTTGCTTTCACCCAGGCGCTCCAGCCCGGACAAGCATTTAACCCGGCAGCGCCCGACAGCGTTGGCTCTCCCACCAAGGACTCCCTGAGCAGGCAACAATACGGCGCAACCATGGGCGGCGCAATCACCAAGGACAAGACTTGGTATTTCGGTTCATTTGAAGGACTGCATCAGAACGCACAAAACGCGGTTCCTCTCCTTACCAACACCAGCATCTTTCGTCCCGATAGCGGCGGCTTGGTGGTAAATGGCGTGAAGACCGGCAATGATCAGGCCTCCATCATTAGCGGCTTGCAGGGGCGTGGCAGTAATCTGGTTCCATGCCTCGCTGGCCAACCCAACTTGCCGGGGAGCGTTTGCGCGGGAATCCTCCAGAACGTTCTGACCATCAACCCTGCCGCCAGCCCTCTGAGCAGCTTCCTGGTCAACCAGCTCGAGAGTAATGGAGGCGTCTTTGCTTTCGATACTCGCCAGTACTTTGCTTCCGGCCGCCTCGATCATGTTTTCAACGATACGAATCAAGCCTATGTTCGTTACAGCTTCGCTCACGATTCGGATCAGTCTCCGGACGTTCAGGCGTTGACCGGATTCTCTCGTGGAAACTCCGTTCACGCTTATGACAATACGCTCCTTGGAGCCTGGTACCACCAGTTCAGCCCCAGGACGCAAAATGAGCTTCGGCTTCAATGGAACTACTCGAATTTTGACGTGCTTCCCAACGAACAGGGTGAAGTAGGGCTCGACATTCCCGGATTCGCCAACCTGGGCACCAACATCTTTCTGCCCAGCCTCACGATCATGCGCCGCTACGAGGTTTCGGACAATATCACCATGACTCGTGGCCGCCATACGATGAAGGCTGGATTCTATGAGCTGTATCGCGGAAACCACACCGAATCCCACACGTTCTTCCCTGGACGGTTCGTGTTCGGCTCTCTACCCGGCGGTCTCGTGAGCCCGTGCCTCGCGAATCCCGCAGCCTGCGGTCTTGCGGCGTCAATTCAGCCGGCAACGATTAACTCTCTGCAATCGGCCAACTTGGGTCTGCCCCAGTTCTATCAGCAGGGATTCGGCAACCCGATTTACAACTACCCTAGGCCGTTTACGGCCGGCTACTGGCAGGATTCCTGGCAGATCGTTCCCAACTTTACGCTCAACTACGGTCTCCGCTATGAGCTTGACTCGCAGTACGGCAAGCTCAACACCGACAAGGACAATATCGCCCCGAGGCTCTCATTTTCTTGGGATCCGTTCAAAGATCACAAAACCGTGGTGCGCGGCGGATTCGGAGTTTTCTATTCGCCCATCTACGGTCAGATTGCCGATGTTGTTCAGACTCTTGGTGTCGTAAACGGGAACCGGCAGATCGCTCAGGTGTTCGTGCCTCTAACCGGTGCGCCTGGCAATCCCGCCTTGACCTCGGCGGCGATCTACCAAACCCTCTTTGGCCAGGGCAAGATTCAATGTACCGCTGCGACTGCCGGCAACGCCGCTTGCATCACGCCTGCCGATCTCGCGCAATTCGGAATCAATATCACCCATAGCGGCCCGATTCCCCCGTTGAGCGTTGTCTTCAGCGGCCAGCCCAACTACCAGAACCCCTATTCCGAGCAGGCCGAGTTTGGCATTGAACGGGAAATTGGCGGGTTTGGAATTTCCGCCAGCTACATCTACGTTCACACCCTGAAACTGCCGGTTGCCATCGACCAGAACGCGCTCGCAAGTGCTCCCTTTACATCTGCGACAGCCGCGAATGGTCAGACTGTGCAGGTTCAGAACTGGAACACCTCGCCCCTCAACCCGCTGGGATCGGCGCCTTGTGCTGGTGCGGCTATTGTGAACTGCTTTGCCAATCCGCTGATCCTCCAGGCCAATCAGTACTCTTCAGCCGCCGGAGCCATCTATCAGGGTGGAATTCTGGAAGTGAAGAAGCGTTTCAGCAACCACTATTCCTTGGTCGGTAGCTACACGTACAGCAAAGCGGTGGACGACTCAACCGACTTCAACAGCGACTTTGGTCCTGTCAACAACGCCAATCTGGCGGGCGAGCGGTCCCTTTCTACGTTCGATCAGCGCCACAAAGTGGTCCTGGCTGGCGTGATTGATAGCCCTGCAAAAAATGTCGTACTGCGCGGCTTCCAACTGGCGCCGATCTACCGTTACAACAGTTCGCACCCCTATGATCTGCTTGCTGGAACCGACGTAAACGGCGACCGTCATTCGACCAACGACCGTCCCATCGGAGCGGGCAGAAACACCGGTATTGGGCCGGACTACAACGACTTTGATGTGCGCCTCTCGCGGCAGTTCAAGGTCAGCGAAAAGGCCGGTGTGCAGATCATGGCGGAAGCCTTCAATCTGTTCAACCGCACAAACTTCGGTAGCGTCAACAACGTAGCCGATGCCTTCTGCAAGTTGTGCGCGGCTGCGGGACAAACCTTTGACCAGAGCGGAAGATCGGTGAATGCTCTGAACACTCCGCTTGGCGGCGTGCCGACAGCATTTGTTTCGGCCATCTCCAGGCGGCAGTTGCAGTTTGGCGCTCGCCTCACGTTCTAAGCGCGCGTATATTCTCCAGGGGATCGCGGGAATTGATCATTTATCCCGATGGTTCCCTGGTTGTTTTGTTAATTCACGAAACCACAAAAACACAAAGATGAGGGCACTACGAAAAGTAGGGGTGCTCATCCTTGTCAGAGCAACACCGTGGTTTTTGCGCTCGGAGCAAAGGGCGGGTTTTAGAGCATGGCTTGAAAAATGGTCATTCTTGAAAAGTGGCTATTTTTGAACCATGGTTGTTTTGAACCTATCGCTAAAGCGTTTTGAGCACAGATCATAGATGCAAGCCGTAAGCCGTAAGCCGGAATCGAGATCACGGCGCGGTTTTCCGTTGGGTTTTCCAAGGGTGGATTCCCAAAGGAAAGAAAGCCGCACGGGAGCCAGGCAAACAGCGTACAGTAATGCTGAAAACGCGATAGGCAGCATCCTGCTGGTTGAGGTGATTGCCTGCGCGGTAAAACGTGGCAAGATCTACCAACGTACTTCAGGGAACATTTGCGTGTCTGCTATTAGCTCTGCACCTTCGAACGTCGCTCAGATTACCGGTGGTCAGGCGGTTGTTGACGCCCTGATTCAGTCGGGTGTCACGGCAGCTTTTGGCATCCCGAGCATTCACAATATCGGCATCTACGATGCCTTGCGGCAGCGGCCGGAATTCCATCATTGGATTGTGCGGCACGAGCAGGCGGCCGGGTTTGCCGCCGATGGATTCTATCGGCGCAGCGGAAAGCCCGCTGCGGTATTTGCTTCGACCGGGCCTGGGAATTTGTTTACCTTGGTGCCGCTCCTCGAGAGCTTGCAGACCGGTACGCCGGTAATTTTGATTGGCGCCAATGTCGCCACACCCCTGCTCGACAAGAATTGCGGCGCACTTCACGAGACGCCCAGCCAGCTAGAGATTCTCCGCCCATTGACGCGCTTTGCGGTGAGAGTGGCTTCCGCCGAAGAGATTCCCGAAGCGATAGCGCAGGCAGTGGCGGCTGACGGACCGTCCTTTGTCGAGATTCCGAATGATCTGCTCTACGCCCCTATCAGCAGTGAGTTAGTCTCGATCAGTTCGCATCGCAGCCAACCCGCTCGGGTCACGGCTACAAGGGAGCAAATTGCCGGCGCGGTGAGCCGGATACAAGCCAGCGCCAAGCCGATCATTCTCCTCGGATCGGATGTCGCCAAAGACAACGCTTTGCCTGCGGTCCTGAAGCTGGCGGAAGAGCTGAGCGCGCCTGTTGTTACCACCACCAGCGGAAAGGGTTTGATTCCCGACGATCATCCGTTGGCGATGGGCTGCATCTCGCGCCTCGGTGCCGTCCAGGATTTGCTGAAAGAAAGCGACCTGTTGATCTCATTCGGCGCGCAGCTGAACGAATTCGATACAGGGCGTTTCGGCCTCAAATTGCCCGAGCATCATATTCAGGCGCATCGTTCCGGCTATGGCCGTGCGACTGCGTTTCCTGCCAGTAACCCGCTCTACGCCGATCTCGGGGCCATCGCACAAAGTTTGTTGGCGGGAGTAAAGCCAAGCAAGCCCTGGTGTGGCATCGCCGCGATTCGGGCTGACGAGAAAACCAGGTTGGAAGCTCTCCACCAGGCTGGATATGAAGCGTTAGGCCTTCTGCGTGAGGCAATGAGCAAGGACGACGTTTTGGCCAACGACCAGTCCATCCTTAACTATTGGGCATCTGCTTTTTTTCCGGTTTTGAATCCGCGCTCCTTCGTATATCCCATAGGTTCGGGAACCCTTGGTTATGGCCTGCCGGCTGCTATTGGAGCCGCGTGTGCGGCAAGGTGCTATGGATTGCCCGAGCGAGTGGTCTGCATCGCGGGAGATGGCGGCTTTCAATACACCGCCCATGAGCTTGCCACCCTCGCGCAGTACAATCTACCCGTAAAGATCCTGCTCGTGAACGACAATGCGTATGGCGTCATCGGCTTTCTCCAACGTTCGTACTTCGGCCATACGCACGAGGTCAAATTGCAGAATCCGGATTTCTGCCGGATGGCGGAATCGTTTGGCGTGAAGGGTCTCTCGGTCTCCAGTCTTGAAGAGCTTCAGCTTAGCCTGCGGCCCTGGCTCGATGCTTCCGGTCCTGCGTTGCTCGAGTGGAGAACGGATCTCAAAACGCCTTGGGAGACCGGCGCCGTCAACCGGCCCACCAGCATTCCTCAGCCCTCGCAGCAGCCAAAGGAGTCGAAGTAGTGCTCAAAGAAGCTACACCATCCCGCAATGTCCAAGCCCGTAATGTAAGAGATCTTTTCGATCTCAGCGGTCGCGTCGTCATGATTACCGGCGGATCGATTGGCTTGGGGCGGCAAATGGCGGAGGGTTTGGCGGAAATGGGAGCTCACCTACTGCTGTGTGCCCGTAAGAAAGAGCGCTGTGAGCAGGCTGCCGACGAGCTCCGTCAACTTGGTGTAAAAACCTTGGCGCTGTCTTGCGACGTAAAAAGCCCCGCGAGCGTACAGGAAGCCGTGGATACAGGTATAGCGAAATTTGGTCGAATCGACATCTTGATCAATAACGCCGGCATATCCTGGGGCGCTCCAGCGGAGGAGATGAAGCTTGAGGATTGGAACAAGGTTCTGGAAACCAACCTTACCGGCACGTTCCTATGTTCGCAGGCGGTAGGCAAAGTCATGATTGGCCAGGGCCGTGGAAAGATCGTCAATATTGCCTCGGTTGCCGGCATGGGCGGCTCTCATCCCGACGCCGTGCAGGCTGTTGGATACCACGCCAGCAAAGGCGGCGTGATTACCTTCACCAAAGACCTTGCCTGCCAATGGGCAAAACACAATATTCAGGTCAACGCAATTGCGCCCGGATGGTTTCCCACCCACATGTCCGATTGGGTGATCGAGAACAAGAAAGAAATTGTTCTGAACCATATACCGATGCGCCGCTTTGGAAGTGAACATGATCTTAAGGGAGCCGCTGTTTTTCTGGCTTCCGACGCGTCCGACTATGTGACGGGCCACGTGCTCGTTGTGGACGGGGGACAGACCGCCTGGTAGTCCGCTCAGGCAAAATTTCGGGCCATTCGAGGGGCAAACCGTGAATATTCCGCTAACACCCATACGTTTTCTTCGGTACGCCGAGCAGCAGTATCCACGTAAGACGGCTGTCGTCTGCAAAGACTATCGTTGCACTTATGCCGAATTTGCGGATCGTGTGGCCCGTTTGGCCGGAGCCCTGCGAAAAGCGGGCGTCAAGAAAGGCGATCGTGTCGCTTACTTGAGCATGAACTGCCACCGGTTGCTCGAAGCCTACTTCGGTGTGCTGGAAGTTGGCGCGGTGCTGCTGCCGCTCAATATCAGGCTGGCTCCTCCGGAGCTCTCCTTCATTCTCAACGACGCCGGTGCCACTGTGCTCTTTCTCGAAAAGCAGTTTCTCGAGATGGTGGATCGGTTCCGTCCTGATCTGACCACCGTTCAGTCTTTTTATATGCTCGATGAGCAACCGCAAGCCAAGTGGCTGGAGCCCCAGAGTTATGAAGAAATTCTGGCTGCTGCTGCGCCGTATCGCGCGGACGTCATGAGTTTTGATGAGAACTCCCTGGCCGAGCTTTTCTATACCAGCGGCACCAGCGCCAATCCCAAGGGTGTGATGCTCACCCACAGGAACATTTATCTTCACGCCATGAATGCCTGCGTTGCGCTGAATCTTTCCGGTGAGACTGTGGATCTGCATACCATTCCTCTGTTTCACGCCAATGGTTGGGGAGTGGCGCAGTCCCTCACCTTCCTGGGTGGCAAGCATGTCATGATCCAGCGCTTCGATCCGAATGAGGTCTTTCGGCTGATTGAGCGCGAGAAGGTGCGGGTCTGTAGCCTGGTGCCGACCATGGCAACCGCCCTGGTGAATTCTCCCGATCTGCACAAGTACGACTTGAGCACGCTCGAACGGGTCACGATCGGCGGTGCCGCCTCTTCGCCCACCCTGGTTCGAGAAGTGGAAGAGAAGCTGCATGTTACCTGCTATTCCGGTTACGGCCTTACGGAAACCGCTCCCATGCTCACGCTCTCGCGCATGAAGAGCGGTGTTCAGTGGGATGAGGAACAGCGCCATGTCAACCAGGCGATGACCGGTTATGCCGTAGGTGGCGTCGAAGTCCGTGTAGTCGATCCCGCCGGTAACGATGTTCCCCATGATGGAAAAACAATCGGCGAAATCATCGCTCGTAGCGACGGTGTGATGCAGGGTTATTGGAATCAGCCGGAGGCCACAGAGCAAGCCCTGCGCGGCGGTTGGTTTCACACCGGCGACATGGCCACGATGAATGAAGATGGCTATCTTCTCATTGTCGATCGGGCCAAGGACATCATCGTGAGTGGAGGCGAGAATATCTCTTCGCTCGAATTGGAAAAAACGCTTGCCGCCCATGGAGCTGTTTACGAAGCCGCGGTGATCCCGGTTCCTGACGAGAAGTGGGGCGAGGTGCCCAAGGCGCTGGTGGTGCTGAAGCCGGGCGCAAGCTCCACAGAAACCGAATTGCTGGAATTCTGCCGCTCGCGCATTGCGCACTATAAGTGCCCGCGCTCCGTTGAATTCATGGAAAGCCTCCCGAAGACCGGCACGGGAAAGATCTTGAAGAAAGAATTGCGCAAGAAGTATTGGGCCGGCCAGGAAACCATCCGTCCTGAGTTTGCAGCCACCTAAGAGTTGGCACGATTGAGATTCTCGAAGAGCAATGCTGCAATGCTGGCGCAATCGTGGAAGAGTGATCTTTAGGCCTAGTCGAGCGCGCAAATAAATTTGGGCGCAACGCTTTCTTGAAACCACACCGAGGAAAAGATTGTCGATGAAACTTCTTGAAAACAAGGTAGCCATCATTACCGGTACTGCCAGAGGCATCGGCCAGGCGACGGCCGAACTCTTCGCCGCGCACGGCGCACGCGTGCTCATGAGCGATATCGATGCGGCGCCCCTCGAAGAATCTGCCGCCGGCATTCGCAAGAATGGCGGAGATGTTTCTGCCTTTCCTGGGGATGTCACGGATCCCGCATTTCCCGAGAAACTGGTCTCCACCGCTCTGAAGCAATATGGAACGCTCGACATCATCGTCAATAACGCGGGCTATACCTGGGATGCCGTTATCCACAAGATGACGGATCAGCAATGGCAGGCGATTCTTGATTGTCACCTGACTGCTCCCTTTCGCATTGTGCGCGCCGCATCGGGGTTTCTGCGCGATACCGCGAAAAAGGAGATGGCGAGCGGAGCCGCCACGGCTAGAAAGATTGTGAACATAAGCTCAACCAGCGGAACGCGCGGCAATCCTGGGCAGGCCAATTACTCTTCCGGCAAAGCAGGCATAATCGGGCTCACGCGGACCTTGGCGAGAGAGTGGGGTCAGTTTAACGTTCAGACGAATGCGGTGGCCTTCGGTTGGATCGACACTCGCCTTACACGTTCAAAAGAGAAAGAAGTAAAGATCACGCGCAAGGATACTGAGATCCAGCTTGGTATACCTACGGAGCGCCTGGAGTCCATGTCGAAGGCAATTCCGATGGGGCGCCCAGGGACTCCGGCGGAAGCCGCTGGAGCCGTCCTGTTTTTTGCTTCGCCGCTCTCCAACTACATCTCGGGGCAGGTGCTTGAGGTCACAGGCGGCCTGTAACGACAAGTGGAAAAGTCCCTTTTAGGGCGTTTTTGACGCTCCAAGCTAGCAAAATACGCGCGGTGTGAGCATTCCTCTGATGAGAGCGCTAGATTCATTTTGTCTGGGAGCTTCAGATCATGAGGGAACTTGGTAGCTCGTTCTGGATCCGCGTGAAGGCTTTGCTTTTTCTTGTGCTCGGTTTGCTTTCGGGAGGAATGATCCTTGTAAGCCATCCTTCCCTGAAACTTGGCATGCTGCTGGCTGTGACGGTCTGGAGCTTCTGCCGTCTGTATTACTTCATGTTCTATGTGATCGAGCGATATTTGGATTCCGGATATCGTTTCTCTGGCTTAATTTCATTTTTCAGGTATTGCCTGAACATGAGGAAGGGATCGCCCGACCGGCTAAAAGCGGGTTCGGGTGAATACTTTTAAGCGGCGTCGATCTCCGGTAGACGTATGGTTGCGAGAGAAGCTTTTGAAATCGAACCGAGCGGGTTTGAGAAAGAACTGCTGTGATGCATTTCTGATATCCTCCCTCGGTCAAAAAACAAAGAATTGGAGGAGCCTTTCATGCCGCTCGTGCTCAACTCGCTGGATGAAATAAAAAATCATGAGGGAAAGGAAATTGGGGTTTCCGAATGGCTAACTGTTTCGCAAGAACGTATCAATCAATTCGCTGATGCTACCGGAGACCACCAGTGGATCCACATCGACTCTGAGAGGTCTGTGCGTGAGTCTCCCTTCAAGTCCACGATTGCCCACGGCTTCCTTACGCTTTCGCTGCTGCCTCAATTCGTGCCCCAGGTGCTCCAGATCAAGAATGGCGTCAAGATGGGAGTGAACTACGGGCTGAATCGTCTTCGCTTTGTTTCACCCGTGCAATCCAATTCAAAAATTCGGGCGCGCTTTACCCTTCAGGCCCTGAAAGATCTTCCTGACTGTGTTGAAGCAGCCTATTCCGTAACGGTGGAAGCCGAAGGCGCTCCAAAACCTTGCTGCGTGGCCGAATGGATTGTGAGGTACTACCGTTAACCGCCTCTTAGCGGTACGTCAGCATGGAGGGATCGTCGAGATGGGGCGCCGCATTGAACGTGCTCATGGTGAAGCGCTCCCGAGAAAACAGAAATTCGTTTAGGGAGCAGTTGCGCACCATCCAGACCAACTTGAGCGTTACGGTCGGAGCTAGTTCCAGGGCATACTGAACGCCCACCCCGATGGGTCCGGCTGAGCTGAATACGGCAACTCTCTCTCCCCCGCCTCCATTGGAGGATATTTGCACCAGGCCGCGCTGCACACGCGCCGAAAACTCCGGCCACGATTCTATGTTTTCTACTTTGAGCTCTCCAGCCACCCATTTGCTAATCACCGCTTCAAAGAGGCGTTGGAAGGTGCTGTGTTGCTCGCGCAGGCTTCCCGCATTTCGAAATGCCAGGCTCAACTCCCGTATTTTTGAATCGGTCTCCACTAAGCCGGGTAATGCCTGATCCATAACGGCTTCACCTGAATATTCGTCGAATTCCCGCATGACGATCGGTTCAGGCCAAGGCAAGCCTTTTTGGGTGCACACCTCGCCCGCGATTCTCGCGGTCTCGCGCTGGCGTACCCGTGGTCCGGTAAATACGCGATCGAAAACAACCTTGCGCTCCGCCCAGTATTCGCCCAGCAGCCTTGCTTGGGCTTCGCCCACTGCCGAAAGCTTGTCGTAATTTTGTTCGAGGAAAGATGCTTGGCCGTGCCGCACCAGAAACAAGAGGCTCATGGGTTCCTGTGAAATTCTTTCAAGTTGGGAACCGAGAGGATAACACGGAGAACCGGTCTCGCAAAAACACTTGTGGGCTTCTCAGCGTTCTTGTTGCAGAGACCTTGATGTTGCCGAAGAAGTCATTCGCCGATTGCCCCTGCGCGGCCTTTCCTTGATGGGCAAACCGCGCAGCGGTTTTGATTTGTAACTTACTTCTGTGGAAACGCCTTGCCGCCCTGCAATGCGGCTTGAACATGCTGAAGCCGCTCCGCTCCTTCTTTTTTCCACCCATCATTTTTTTCGAGCGTCAGGAAAAGCTCCCAATCTTCGATCGCGCGGCTGTAGAGAGAGAGGCGTTCGTAGACAATGGCCCGGTTGAAGAGCATTGCTGGATCGTTCGGAGTCAAACGCAGAGCGTCTCCCAGATACTGCAATGCCGCTTCGAAGTCTGACTGGCTCTCCGTGGCCTGGCCTTGAGAAAAGTGTGCGGTCGCTAAATCGGCAAGCAGATAGGGATCGTGCGCTTGCAGGCGCAAAGCGCGCCCGAGAGTTTCAATCGCAGGCTGATAATCTCCGGCAAGTAGGTCGGCCTCAGCCTTCTCGCGTAGGAGTTGAGGATCGTCCGGATGGCTCTCCAGCCCTCGCTTGATCTGGTACTGCGCCTCAAGCAATGAACTGGGGCTGCTCAGTGGAGAGCGCCGTTGGTCGCGCTGTACCTGGATAGGTCCATATCCGGAGCCTGGAAGCCGTAGCTCGATGGTTCTCTGGTCGGCATAGGCGCGTATCAGCAGCTTTTCAGGTGAAGGAGGCCGCAAAGCGAGAAACATGATCGTGCCTATTGCCACAGCGGCCGCTCCTGCCGCGTAGCCCAACGCCTGCATCGGAAAGAAGCGGAAACGGAATCCCGCACCCATCTGGGAAGCGCTGTTCATGGCAAGGTGCGCCTTGCTTCGTTGCGCCATTTGCCGCGCCAGCTTCTTCTGCCGTCCGCGCTCCGCAGTCTTGAGTTGTAAGGCGAGTTCGGGAGATGGCGGCGCGCTGCTTCCGACCACATCCAGGGCATCTCGTAGTAGCGAAGCGCAGTCGCTGCAAATGGCGGCATGGTTTGCGCGCCGAAAGAACTCCTGGGGCTCGAACAGGCCGGCTGCAACATCGGTCCAGACTTCGGAGGCTGGGCAATCGTTTCTTGATAACGAGCGTCCAGCACGGTTGAATTGATCCAGTTTGGATTGCATGACGTTCCGCTTTCTTATTTACTTCTCCTATCGACCGGTCGGCCAGGATGGGTCGCGGGAAGGGGGAGCATTTTCTAACGCAATGCCGCCCAATACTCTAAAATGAAGCTCCCTTCCCATTCCCTTTACAGCAGACAGCGCGTTTTTGGCCAGCTAGGTACCCAGAATTAGTACATGTCCTAAAGGACAATGCCGTTAAGGGCTATACTTCCGCTCCATCTGCAGCGGCCGCCGTCGAGAAATGCTTTTCCGGCTCGGTGTTGATCGGCGGTGGCGCTTGCATCGAGGCGCCCGGTGGAGGAGGGGCCGGAACAGGTGCCGCGTAGCTGCTGTAGATTCCCAAGTGTTGAATCAGGGACCAGTTGGTCCGTGCTGGAACTGCTGGTGGTATGTAAAGCGTCGAAATGGGAGAAATTCCCGCGTTGGGAAGCATGAAGAGCGGAACTTGACGGATGAGAGGCTCCACTCCTGGGTACAATGCCGCCTCGTAAATCACCACCGGATGATGCGGAGGATATTGGGAGTAGAGCTTTTGCAGCAATTCGGGCATACCCTTGATGTCGTATCCATTTGGCTTGAACGTCAGATCGCCCAGAACGCCAATCTGCCAAAGGATTACATGGCTGCTTGGATCGAAGATTCGGCCATTGAGTAGGAAATCCGTTGCCTCGTATGTCTGGCAGCCTGCCATTGCTGGGTCGATATTGAGATCGGCAAATAGGCAGTCTTCTGCGGAGACTCCCGGCAGCATGCGTGCCTTGAACCCTTCGGCGCGGGCCCGCCGCACCGATTCATGAGTTGGGTAAGCGAAGACCCCAGGGTGCCCATAGGCCGCAAAGCAGACGACCTTACCCTCTCGAATGTAGGCCAGGGTTTTCTCGATCATCTCGTTGTAAGACTGAATGCGGGGTTTCCCCTCCCCGTAGTGCGGATGCAAAGACTCTGCTCCCTCGGGGTTGAAAGTCTTAATGAGTTCTTCCGCGACGGGATCGCTGATGATGTAGAGCACTTTATTCGCCCGTTTGATCCAGGCGATGGATTCCATAGTCATCTGCCCAATCGTGCGTATTCCAGTGCCGATTACGATCAGTTGCTCATCAAACATTGCTTTTTGGTTCCTGCCTTCTTCGGCCCGCGCACGGGCCTGGATTTTATCTGTAATCGAGCTACCACCTGGGATAGATAGGCCACGGACCGATCACTGGCACTGGTTGGGCATGGGTTGGTTGCCCATGAACTGGCTGGCCATAGGTAGGGTGCACTGGATGTACCGGCCAAGGGCCTGCCTCCGCCATCGGTTGACCGTAGATCATCGGAACCGCAGCCGGACCTTGATGCCACCAGGTTGGGCTTATTGGCACTGGAATTGGAGGGCTACTGTGCATCTGCGCTGCCACGGGCTCCTGATAGTTGACGGTCACGATTGGCGTGGCTTGCTGCTTCACAGGAAGCGGCTGATAACACCATATTTGAGTTCCGGTTCCTGCCGGTTTTCCGTGAATCTGTGGCGAAGCTTGCTTTTGATCGTCCGGGTCTCTCTCCGGATGGGCCACCGCGGCATAAAGACGTTGCGGATCTTTCGAAAACAGTATTTCGCGTTCTTTTTCATTGAGGCCTGCCTCTTCAGCAGCCCTCTGCGGATCGGCAATAAACGCGGCCAATCTTTCAACGTCGCTTGCCAGCTTCACCATATAGGACTTAAGCGCGTGACTCATGTGTTCCTCTCGGCATTCTTGAATTTCTTTTGGGGCTGCCGGGCGAAGCCGGCCCGGCAGGGCTCGTGCAAATTTTCTTCGAGGCTATCTCTTGCCTCAAACTTACTACTCCGTCGGCGGATCGGGAATGCCATGGGTGACCATCTTGGTGGCGGCCATCTGATACTCGGCGGGCAAGTAGGCTACGCCAACGTTGTGGGTAACCATCTTGGTGGCAGCCATCTGATACTCAGCGGGCAAGTACGGTACGCCGACATTGTGGGTAACCATCTTGGTGGCAGCCATCTGATACTCAGCGGGCAAGTACGGTACGCCGACATTGTGGGTAACCATCTTGGTGGCGGCCATCTGATACTCGGCGGGTAGGTAGGCTACGCCGACGTTGTGGGTAACCATCTTGGTGGCAGCCATCTGATACTCGGCGGGCAAGTAGGCTACGCCGACGTTGTGGGTAACCATCTTGGTGGCAGCCATCTGATACTCGGCGGGCAGGTAGGGAACACCGACGTTGTGAGTGACCATCTTGGTGGCAGCCATCTGGTACTCGGCGGGCAGGTAGGCTACGCCGACATTGTGAGTGACCATCTTGGTGGCAGCCATCTGATACTCGGCGGGCAGGTAGGCTACGCCGACATTGTGAGTAACCATCTTGGTGGCAGCCATCTGGTACTCGGCGGGCAGGTAGGGTACGCCGACATTGTGAGTAACCATCTTGGTGGCGGCCATCTGGTACTCGGCGGGTAAATAGGGGACGCCAACGTTGTGGGTAACCATCTTGGTGGCGGCCATCTGGTACTCGGCGGGCAGGTAGGCTATGCCAACGTTGTGGGTAACCATCTTGGTGGCAGCCATCTGATACTCAGCGGGCAAGTACGGTACGCCGACATTGTGGGTAACCATCTTGGTGGC